>Ga0081455_10000042_pt1 | contig 133329 bp, 121 predicted proteins | sample TabmetS3T2R1_FD_70207 | JGI IMG/M metagenome (GOLD analysis project Ga0081455, IMG submission 70207) | Tabebuia heterophylla rhizosphere microbial communities from the University of Puerto Rico - S3T2R1 | ecosystem: Host-associated > Plants > Roots > Rhizosphere ...
CTTGATCGCCATCGTGCTCGCCGTCCTGCCGGCGATCCGCAAGAGCCGCGAGGAGGTATTCCAAGAGGCGGACTGATCCCGAGGAGCGCGAAATGCGCATCTGTATCAAATAAAATCAGGCATTTCTTGCAATCCATCTACCCAGAAAGCCTAGCTGGGCAGAGCCTGGGCAGCGTCACGAGGCCGCGGTCGGGGGCCGGGCACCCATGGGCATGGGCGCCGTTTCCCGGGCAGGGCCGCGCCGCGTTGCCGGCCGCTGGTGAGCTCGTGAAGCGCCCCGATCCCATCTTTGGCACCAGCAACTGGAAATTCGCGTCGTTCTCCAGCACGGGGGAGCGCCCGATGTCTAACCGCGCCGCACGTAGAGCCGCCGCTGGAGGCCGCGCGCACTGCGCCAACGCGTCGCCGACCCGCACGCGATAATCTTGGCATTCGAGGACATAGGCGAGGTGATCGGCACGAAAATTCGGGCCGAGCAACGCGCGCAGGCAACAGAGTTTGCGGCAGATTACTAAGTAACCTTCTTACTACAGACGTTCCGCAAGCAAATATCGGGATAACTTCCGATGCCTAGGCGGCCCTTCGGATGGCATGGGACGCTCTGGGGTTCCAAAAAAAGCTGCGGTGCTCGGCAACGTCGGACGCTTAGCCCAGGAGCTTGACCATGTGGTTCGCGTAACTGGCCGCAGCCGCATGCCTACAGGAATATCAGGTCTGCATAAGGCCTGCGAAACAGGGATACAGAATGGCGGCGCGGCCGCGCGGGAGAATGGGACGGCAAGTATAGATGCACAATGGCCCGCGTCCTCGTCATTGGACGGCGATCGGAGGTCAATGACCGCATGATCCCAGAACCCGCCCCCAGCGCGAGGGATGCACCGCGCTCGCCCGTCAACATCCTCCTGTTAGACGACACACCGGCGAAGCTACTGACCTACGAGGTCATGCTTTCAGAGCTCGGCGAGAATCTGATCAAGGCAATGTCCGCTGATGAGGCATTTCAGATCTTGCTGAAGAAGGACGTGGCGCTGGTTCTCACCGACGTCTCCATGCCGTCCGTCGACGGTTTCGAATTTGCCAAAATCTTGCGTGGACATCCTCGTTTCGAAGGCATGCCCATCGTGTTCGTATCCGCCATCGCGCAATCCGATGTTGACCGGTTGCAGGGCTATGCGAGCGGCGCCATAGATTATGTGTTTATTCCCGTGGCACCTGAACTGTTGCGCGCTAAGGTCAAAACCTACGTTGATCACTACCGGAGACAACGGGAGCTGGAGATCCTCAAGCGCGAACTGGAAGCGCGTGTTGCCGAACGGACGATTGAGCTCGAAGCATCGATGAAACGCCTCGCTCAAAACGAAGAGCGCTATCGTATGCTTGTGGACAATGCCAATGACATCGTTGCCACGTTCGACCTCAAGGGCCGCTTTACATCCGTAAACCCAGCGATCGAGCGCATCTTGGGCTTTGCGCCGGCCGAGGTGATTGGGAGGCTGCTTCGCCAACACGTGCGTCACGAGCAGTTCCACACACACGTCGAAATGCTGAAGCGAAACCTGCAAGGCGCTCCAAGCACGCCGTACGAGGTCGAGGTGCTCACGAAGGACGGCGTGCGACGGGTCCTTGAAGTGAATTCAAAGCTGATCGCGGACGCAACAGGTAAGCCCGTCGCGGTTCACGCAATCGCGCGGGACATTACGGAGCGGAAGGAAGCAAAACGGGCAGAAGCACAAATTGCCGAGCTGGATCACCGGGTCAAGAACGTACTCGCCACTATGATCGCCGTTTCGCAACGCACGCGGGAAGGTCACACGTCGATGGACGCGTTCGTCAGCGCCTTCGACGGCCGTATCCGCTCGATGGCCGAAGCACATGCATTATTGAGCGGTGGCCGCTGGGAGGGTGTCAATCTCGCTCATCTGGTGCGACAGGAGCTGGCACCGTGTGCGGCGGCACTCAATACTATGGTCGAGGGCCCCGATATTGTTCTCGCCGCCGACGCAGCCCAGCCAGTAGCGTTCGTGCTTCATGAGCTCGCGACCAATGCCGCCAAATATGGCGCGCTGTCGATCCCGAAGGGGCACGTAAGCGTGCAATGGCATCACCGGCGGAGCGGACACGTCGCGGGAGCAGTCGTGCTCGACTGGAAAGAGACAGGCGGGCCGCTGGTTCCCGCTTCGATCTCACCAGGCTACGGTACCAGGGTCGTCAAAGACCTCATTCCCTACGAGCTCGGCGGCGTGGTCGACCTGTTGTTTGCCCCAGACGGAGTTCGGTGCAGGCTCGAAATTCCGGGGAAGTGGGTGAACGATGCTGATCAATCTCAACCACGGCAAGACACTCGGGGATGACAAGATCTTCTATGGTCGGCAAAGTGATTGATTACTTGCCATTTGCGTTGTAGCACCCGGGTGCATCTCCTAGGTTGATCCTGTTGCACCTCTTGCTCACGGCCGGCACAATCAAGTCATGCCGCTTTGTCCCCTATTGGGCCATTGCGGCCCCACCGAGTTGGCGAAGAATCGCGGCGCATTGGCGTAGGCCGTCGCCTCATCGGGCACTCACTTCGTGTTAGTCCTGTTGATCGAGCGGCGGTTCCCCGCATTCGTCGGCTTTGCGCTGGGCGATGTTGGCAATCTCGGTCCGCACCTCGAAAACGACTTGCTCGATGCACCTTCGGGTCGCCAGGTCGCCACGCGGCGCACAGCGCGCGGGCATCGAGGATATGACTGTTGCGCGTGATGCCTACGCTCTGATCGATCAGCGCATCAACAGCCGACTGGCGGCACAGCTCGCCGCGTTTCTCGGTCAGCTTGAGCTGCAGCATTTCTGTTTTGGCTTTGACGCGCTAGGCATCGGCCACTGTTCGCGGTGAGCGGCTGCGTTCTGTCCGCAAGTGCGCAATGTATGCCAACCGGCTGCGATCCTGATCGAACAGCCCATCGGGACGCCGCTTGATTACTTTCTCCTGGGCTAGCTGGTCGATGTACTGACGAACGCAACCGAAGTGCTTGGCCAGGCGGGTTGCCGCGGACCAGTACGGGGCCATGGGCTCTGTTGGGCGCGCTTTGCTCGACGCTCAAGCGTGGGCGTCTCGGTCATGTCGTGTCTCTAAAGCCGGCTCAGTACCCGCTACCCTTGCGCTGGCTGTAGCGGTCGCCACCAATCACCCAGCCACGACCGACGTCGATGTCACCATAGGGGCTGATAACGCGCGGGACGCGTCCGCAGGAGGCAACGCGTTCACCACTGGGCAAGCGCAGGGTTTTGCATTTGGCTTCGGCCCCGGTAACGGTCAGTACCGTCAGCATGGTGGCCGCGCCTAGGGCGCTGACAAAGAACGTAGTCCACCACAGGCCTTGTTTTGGTTTCATTTCACTGGCCTTTCCTTAGCGACTAAATGGCGTTTGGCGCCAGAGCATAAACTGGCGGGTGCAAGCCGGAAAACGTCGAGGGAAAATATCCTCGATGCCCGGCGTCGCGCGGACCTGCAGTCCGTGCTTGGTCGGAAAGGACCCAAGCGATGGTACGGGACATGCTGCGAGCGGCAATAGTGTGGGCGCGTTGTCTTGGCGCTACGCCTCGGCATCGGCCATCGCGCGGCTGACGGTCACCCGGCGCCGCGCCCTTGGCGCCGGTCTCGCTGGCTTAGCTTTGATCCCCTCCCAGCGCGTCTTCGGCAATGGAAAGGTCCGCACGAACCTTAGGATGTTGGTGCGATGGTCGATCATCACCTGCAGGGTGTCGTTGAGTATAGCGAGGAATACTATCCCGCTTTCCCGTCTCCCCGTCCGGCTGGCTATAAGCGCCCTGCCTCTCGATGAGTTCGCGTGCATGAGCAATCTGACGGTTGATGCGCGCCAAATCTCTGTACCAGTCCTGCGATACCATCAACCCCCCATTCTTCGGCTGTACCTGGTCATACTAGGGGGCGAATTGGTACGGACTATCGGTATTAACCCTTAATGCGGCGTAGAGACATGGAGTACAGGCAGGAGACCTTTGGACGCTTCAGCCAACACAGTGGCCATTGAGGGCCAAGCAGCAGATCGGTGGCGGTTTCGTCCCTAGTCCCTATCACCGCATTCGTCGCGGCAGTTGCTGGTTGGCATCGTTCTGGAACGCCTGCACCATCATGACCAGGTGATGAAAGGCGATACGCTCTCGCCTTTCACTGTTCTCGACCGTTGGCACAAACATCTGTTGCAGTAAGATCAACACTTGCTCGATAGCCTCGGTTTCCATCGCCCCGAGCTGCCCAAATGCTTCCGACAACGCTTCAGCCGTGACGATGGCAGCGCGTTCGGCCTCGCTAAGTTCTGCAAGCTTTCTCATGCTGTCCGTAAAGTTGTGTTTGTGATAGGCGGAGGCCGTCGCACAGTCCTGGTTGGGGCTCAATCCCCCGAACAGGGGAGCCTAAGCACGAGTGATATAGAAGCCGGGGCCGGAAGGCGCGCGTCGTCTAGCGTGCAGCCTCCTCGAATAGCTTGTGCCGGGTCAATATTATCTATGACACTGGCGGTCGTCTCGTGGGCCAGGACACGAGACGATGAGGGCCGGAACGCTATGCTCCGCAGGACGTCGTTCAGCCGCATGCCGCTGCGCCAGCTGCACGATTAGATCGGGGTCCTCTTTCCTGAGCGTCTTTGCGGAGAGGCCTTTTGCAAGCTGGTTTCTTCGGCACGCTTGGCCAAGAGGCGCGCGGCGTTGCCGATGGCTTGGTCCTGAGCCGGCGAGGTAGCGCGCGCGGGATGTCAAGGGCCATCGGCGGTGGCGGTACGATGAAGGCGTTGCTTGTTTTTGACGCGAGACCCCGGCAACTCTAGTTGCGCTTATTCGAAGTTGACCTCGCTCCAACGCAGGGTCACCGGTGCACCGCGTGCCGAGCAGCAGCGCTGAATTGGTCGTCCTCGAGGGCGGCCCCCACGCGAGCTCACGGCGCGGCGACGTCGTCGAGCTCCGTTGCCACCACCCACCAGTGTGGCCAGTGGCGGCGCAAGTCAGCCGCCGCCGCGGCGGCTTGATCTTCACGCGAGAAGATGCCGAAGCAGGTGGGCCCGCTTCCCGACATGGCCGCCACACGGCAGCCCTGGCGCGCGAGCAGTGCTGCCTTCACCGTCGCGATCACGGGCTCGAGCGCCTGCGCCGGACGCTCAAGATCGTTGCCCACGGCGCGCATATGGTCAAAAAGGTCCTCCCGCGAACGCAGCGGCGCCTGTGGCACGCCGAGGCGGCGCGCGCCGTCGAAAGCTGGCGCATTGAGGGCTGCAAACACGCGCTCGGTTGCCAGCGCCACCCGCGGGTTGGCGAGCACGGCGGGCAGTAGGTCGGGTCCGGGGGATCCGGGCGACAGCCGATAAAGTTCATCGCCGCTGCCGCGCATGAGAGCGGGCCTATCGGCGAAGCAGACGGGGACGTCGGCACCGAGCCGGCGCGCCAAATCGTGCCACAAAGGATCCTCCGCCCGTTCGGGATGGAGGGCGCGCGCCATGCGCAGGAGGGCGGCGGCGTCGGCCGAGCCGCCGCCAAGGCCGGCGGCAACGGGCAGGTTTTTTTCGAGCCCGATCGCCTGCCCGCTGAGGTCTATGCCCTGCTGACGCAAGACGTCGAGGGCACGCTCGAGGATATTGGGACCCCGGATGGCATCGGCAAACGGCCCGCTCACGCGCACGCGCCCTGGCTCGCCGGGCGCAACCTCCAGGCGATCGGCGATCGCGGCGAAGGTCACGAGACTTTCCAGTTCATGGTAGCCGTCGTGGCGCCGCCCCAGCACCTTGAGTGAGAGGTTGACCTTGGCGCGCGCAAGTTGCCTAACGCCCATCCCTGCCCTTCCCCGGCTTTTTGTCGTGGCCCGGGCGCAATGCTGCTGGGGCCTGGCCGCGCCGGCGGCCTAGCCTACTTGAACAGGGGCAGACTGAAGGTGGTTTCAGAGCTCTTTTTCAGATGCTCCTTCTTCACCACTTCCTTGGTTCGCTTGACCGGACGCGCCTGCTGGGGCGAGGGCAGCCCACGCTGCAGCTTGCGTTTGATCTTTTCCGCGTCCTCGGGCTCCGGCTTAAGGGTTAGGGCCTGTTCCCATTGGAAGCGCGCCTCCCGCTCCCGGCCGACGCGCCAGAACGCATCGCCCAGATGGTCGTTCAGGACGGGATCTTCCGGCCGCAACTCCACCGCCCGCTCCAGGTGCTTGACGGCCTCTTTGAAGTTGCCGAGCCGATAGTGGGCCCAGCCCAGGCTATCGACGATATAGCCGTCATCGCGCTTCTGGCGCACGGCCTTCTCGATCAGCGCCATTCCTTGCTTCAGGTTTTTACCCTGATCGATCCACGAGTAACCAAGATAGTTGAGCGCCAGCGGCTGTTCGGGGCTCAGCTGCAGGGAGCGCTGCAGGTCGGCCTCGGCCTGCGCCCATTTTTTGATGCGCTCGTAGCAGGTGCCGCGCGAGTAGAAGAACGACCAGTGCTTCTGCTCGGGCTTGTCGATGAGCGCGATGGCGCGGCTATAGTATTCGACCGCTTCCGCATAACGCTTGTGACCCCGCATGATGCCGCCGAGGGCGTCGAGCGGGCGCACGTCGGTGGGATTGCGCTGTGCCGTCCCCTCCAGCAAATCTTTAGCCTCCTCCACACGCTCGAGCTGGTTGAGGTTCAGCGCCTTGCGAATTTCAATGCTGACCTGCAGCGCGGTATCGTTAGGGATCCGGTCATAAGCGTCGATGGCCGCCTGATAGCGCTTGGTGGTCTCATACGCGTTGGCGAGGGTGGCCAGAGCAAAGGGGAAATCGGGTCGCAAGAAAAGGGAAAACTGCAAATAGACTGCACCGACGCTGACACCACCCTCCCCGGTCAGGGCCTCGCCAAGCCCATAGAACGCCTCGGCAAGGCCTTCCGTCGGCGTGCTGACCAAGAGGGATAGCTGCGCGCCGGCGTCGATTTGATCCTGCAGCGCCTTGGCCTCCGGATGACCGTCGGCCTTGGCCTTGTCGAAGTGCGCCTTCAAGATGCGTTGGGCCAGCTTGCCGTCACCGGCATTGGCGGCATGGCGCGCGTACGCCAGCGTGATGCGCAGCGTGCGCTGGTCGTTGGCGGGGATGCGCTCGTAGGCGGCGCGCGCCTCGGCGCGCCGCCCCCCGACGTCGCTGATCAGGGCCCGATGATAGCGCAGATAGAATTGCGCCCAGTCGGGCAGCTTCGGCGCATCAAGCAGAGCCAGCGCTTCCGTGGTTTTGCCCTGGGCCTCTGCCACCCACGCTCGCGCCATCGCACTCGTCAGTTCGCCGATCGGGTTGCCGCTCACCGCCTTGAAGTGCTCATCGGCCGTGGCGTAGCGCTGCGCCTTGAAATCGGCGAGGCCTAGAAGCGCGTGCGCCGTGCGATGGTTGGGCTGGGAGGCGACGAGGTCGCGCGCCAGGGCCTCGGCGCGTGACCATTCGCCCTCGCTTGTCTCCATCAGGAACGCCTGCTCGATCAGCAAATTGTTGCCGGGATCTTGGGCAAGGGCCTGCCGATAGAATGCGGCGGCGGCGCGGGTATCGTTCTGTGCCCGGGCTACGCGACCGGCTAGGTAGCTGCCAAGCAGCGAGGCCGCTTCCGGCGAGGCGGGCAGGGCCGCGCGCACGGGTACCACCTGGGCCGCGGCAAGAGCGGCCGCCATAATAGCGCTGGGGAGGCTCAGCAGAAAAAGCCACCGACGCATGTCACCTCGTGCCGTAGAAGCTAGCATTGTGCATTCGTTGATTCCCGTGCGCTAGGCTAGCAGGAAAGAGTTGTGCAAGCGACTCAAGAACGCCCGCCCAAGACCGTTTGTTCGCCGATCGTGGTCGCTGCCATCGGACGGGCACAATGGGGCAATTAGAGGACGGAAAGCCTTGAAGCGCGCGGGCGGGATCCCTGTAGGGAACGCTGGCAAGCTGTGGATAATCACGCACCGCTCCGTTTTAGGCCAAATGCCGCGGCTAGCCGTGCCGCACCAAGGTCGATTGCGCGCCGCGCGTCGGCGACGATACGCCCCATTGTGACAAAGCCGTGAATTTGGCCCGCGAACCGATCCAGTTCGACGGGCACGCCGCAATCGCCGAGCGCTTTGGCAAAGGCCTCGCCTTCATCGCGCAAGGGATCGAAGCTGGCCGTGATGATAAGCGCCGGCGGTAGGCCGCGCAGGTTGGTTGCGCGCAGCGGTGAGGCACGCCAGTCGTTCACGTCCTGCGGCCCGTTGAGGTAATGGTTGAGAAACCATTGCATGCCTTTCCTCGTCAGCGGCAGCTGCTCGGCGTGCCGCGCAATCGAGGAGCTTTGCATGGCCATATCGGTGCCCGGGTAGATCAAAAATTGAAAGACCGGCTGCCCTTGGCCGCTGTCGCGCGCGGCGATGGCAACGACCGCAGAAAGGTTGCCCCCGGCGCTGTCGCCAGCCACCGCCAGGCGCTTCGCATCGACCTTGAGCCGATCGGCATTGGCGGCGATCCAGCGCGTGGCGGCGATCGCGTCCTCGGCGGCGGCAGGAAACTTGTGCTCGGGGGCAAGACGATAGTGAACGGCTATGACGCTGCAGGGCACCGCGTTTGCAAGGGCCCGGCAGAGCTGGTCGTGGCTTTCCAAATCCCCGATCACCCAGCCGCCCCCGTGGAAGTAGACGACGACGGGTTGTGGGCGTGCCGCCTCGGCCGGCCGTGCGCGATAAAGACGCAAAGGAATTGGCCCCCCTGGCCCCTCCGCAGCAAAGTCTGTTACCTCCGCCACCGGTTCGGGATCGGGCTGCAGGATCGGCTTGGAAGCTAGAAAGACGGCACGGGCCTCCAGCGGCGTTAGCGTTTCGATGGGTGGGCGACCCGAGGCAATGATCATCTCGCACACCCTTTGTGCATCGGGATGTAGTTTGTCGGCGGGCATGCTCCCCTCCTTGTCTGTTTTGCGTGCTTGAATGGCCCTCACATACCTGAATAGTTCGGCCCACCGCCCCCCTCCGGCACGACCCAATCGATGTTCTGGTTCGGATCTTTGACGTCGCAGGTCTTGCAGTGGACGCAGTTTTGCGCGTTGATCTGGAAGCGGAGTTTGCCCGCCTCCTCGAGCCATTCATAGACGCCGGCCGGACAATAACGCGCCGAGGGTCCCGCATAAACATCGTGCTCAGACTGCCTTTGCAGGACCGGATCGCGCACCTTGAGGTGCACCGGCTGGTCCTCTTCGTGATTGGTAGCGGAGAAGGAGACATTGGTGAGGCGGTCGAAGGTCAACGTGCCATCGGGCTTGGGATAGTCGATCGGCCGCTCCTTGCTGGCAGCGTTGAAAGTCGCATGATCCGGCTTGCCGTGCTTGAGGGTGTAGCCGAAGCCGATGCCGGGAAGGAGCGTGTTGGCCCACATGTCGACCCCGGAGAGCGCCGTGCCTAGCAGCGTGCCGAACTTTGACAGCATCGGCTTGGCGTTGCGCACGCGGCGCAAATCCCGGGTGATGGGACCCAAACTTACGGCCGCGGCATAGGCCTCCAGCCGATCCTGGGCGCGCCCGGCCGCGATAGCCTCGAATGCGGCGTCCGCCGCGGCAATTCCGGACAACATGGCATTATGCGAGCCCTTGATACGCGGCACGTTCATGAAGCCGGCGGCACAGCCGATCAGCACCCCGCCGGGAAAGCAAAGTCGCGGAATCGACTGCAGACCGCCCTCGGTCAAAGCGCGGGCCCCATAGCCGATGCGGCGGCCGCCCTCGAACGTGCTTGCGATCATGGGATGCGTCTTGAAGCGCTGGAACTCCTGATAGGGCGAAAGGTAGGGATTGGCGTAGTTGAGGTGGACAACGAACCCGACCGACACCAGGTTGGCGCCATAATGATAAAGGAAGGAGCCGCCCCCCGTGCGGTTGTCCAACGGCCAACCGAGCGTGTGCTGCACGAGGCCTGGACGGTGCCGCGCGGGCGCCACCTCCCACAATTCTTTGAGGCCGAGCCCAAACTTCTGCGGCTGGCGACCTTCGCGCAGGCCGAATCTGGCGGTGAGCGCCTTGGTCAAGGAACCGCGCGCCCCTTCGGCAATGATGGTGTACTTCCCCTTGAGCTCCATGCCGCGGCTGAAACGCGCGGTAGGGGTGGCATCCTTGCCGAGCCCCATGTCGCCGGTGGCAACGCCGGCGACGGCTCCGTGCGCGTCGTAAAGAACCTCGGCGGCCGCGAACCCGGGGTAGATTTCCACGCCCAGCTCAGTTGCCTGCTCGCCGAGCCAGCGGCAAAGATTGCCCAGGCTGACGATGTAGTTACCGTGATTGCGCATGAGCGGCGGCATCATCATGTTGGGTATGCGCAATCGCCCCGCCGGCCCAAGGTAATAAAAGCGGTCGTCGCTCACCGGCGTTTCGATCGGTGCACCCTTTGCCCGCCAATCGGGAATGAGCGCATTAAGGCCGATTGGGTCGATCACCGCACCCGAGAGAATATGGGCGCCGACCTCGGACCCCTTCTCCAAGACCACCACCGAAAGCGCGCGGTCGCGCTGGGCGGCGAGTTGCTTGAGGCGGATCGCGGCGGCAAGGCCGGCGGGGCCCGCCCCGACGATAACGACGTCGAACTCCATCGCCTCCCTGGGCGAGCTCTCAGCTTCGGCGAGCGCCATGGGCCTGTTCCCAAAGTGATCCCTTGTGGTTCGATAGGTCGAGCGCGCCCGGCGCGTCAAGGTCGGCCTGGGCCAGCTTTGCTGCAATTCCCCCGCGGCTGGCATAGATTGCCGCCATGACCGATCAGCGCCATGCCGACCTGGCGGCCCTGTTGGGCTGGTACCGCGCCATGGGCGCCGACGAGGCACTCGGCGATACCCCCATCAATTGGCTGGGACGCGGCGCTGCGGCCCCAGGGTGCCAGTTTGCCCTGACAGCCGCGGCAAAGCCGCGATCGATGCCAGCCGCAGCCGACGCTCGGCCGCCGCAGCCGCCTTGGCGCGCCACGCCCAGCGTGCCGCCCGGCACTGCGCAGCGGCCCTTTGCCGCCGTGCCCGCCGATGCCGCCATCATGGGTGCCCGCTCCGCCGCACGTGCCGCTCAGTCGTTGCCGGAGCTCGAAGGCACGCTGAGAGGCTTCGACGGCTGCGGCCTCAAGGCCACGGCCAAGAACCTCTGCTTTTATCGCGGAGCCGCACGGTCGGCGCTGATGTTGATCGGGGAGGCGCCCGGGCGCGATGAGGATCTCGAAGGCAAACCGTTCGTGGGACGCGCGGGTCAGCTGTTGGACAAGATGCTGGCTGCTGTCGGCCTCACGCAAGAGGACGTCCACATCACCAACATCGTGTACTGGCGCCCACCCGGTAACCGCACGCCGACGCCGCAGGAGGCCCAGGTCTGCCGTCCGTTTCTCGAGCGCCAGATCGAGCTGGTGGCGCCGAAGGTCATTGCGCTTTTGGGGGGGGCTGCTGCCAAGCACTTGTTGGATGTGACCGAAGGCATCATGCGCATTCGCGGCAAGGAACGTGCAATCCTCATCGGCGCGCACAGCGCCACGGCGGTGGCCACTTTGCACCCGGCCTACCTGTTGCGCACACCGGCGGCCAAACGGCTGGCCTGGCGCGATCTGATGGCCATTAAGGCTTTGCTGCGGGGGTGATGGCGTGCCTGAGCGATTCCGAGCTCACCTATGGGCACAGCAGGGCAAGACCCGCTTGTGCGGCGGTGCGGGCCGAAAGCGTGGCGCGCGCCAGATCTAAGAGCTGATTCGAGACGGAGACCGCGACATGGCCAAAATTGACGAACAGCGTCCCTTCGTTGTCGTGCGCATTGCGGTGCTGACGGTATCGGACACGCGCGGTGCGAGCGATGACAAATCCGGCGACAGCTTGGCCCAGATGATCCGCGCCGCCGGCCACCAGGTTGCCGATCGCGCCATTGTCCGCGACGACGTAGCGAGCATCGAGGCCAAGGTGACGGACTGGATTGCCAATCCCGACATCGACGTCGTGATCACGACCGGCGGTACGGGTTTTACCGGCCGCGACGTCACGCCCGAAGCCTTGCGTCCCCTATTCGAGAAGGAGATCGACGGCTTTTCGACCGTCTTTCATATGATTTCATTTCAGAAGGTGGCGACGTCCACCATCCAGTCACGCGCCTGTGCCGGACTGGCGCACGGCACCTATATCTTCTGCCTGCCGGGCTCGCCGGGTGCCTGCAAGGATGCCTGGGAAGGCATCCTGCGCCACCAGCTCGATAACCGTCACCGGCCCTGCAACCTCGTTGAAATCATGCCGCGCCTGGAGGAGCACCGTGCCCGATGACCGCGGCGCCCCATCCGTGGGCCCCGCCGGCACCGAAATCGTCGCCGTTTCAGGCAGCCTGCCGGCGGCCTGGCTGCGGGAGGTGGAAACGATATTCTTCGAGGCGAGCGGCCGAAGCTTTGAACCCGGACCGGCACGGGACGCGTTTCGTCAGCGCTGGCTTGGACGGTATCTCGACGCGCCGGGCGATCCGGTGTTGGTGGCCCTCGCGGGCGCAAGCGTCGCGGGCTATCTGATCGGGAGCCTTGAGGATCCCGCCAGGCAGCCGAGGTTCGCCGACCTGGACTACTACCGGACCCACTTCGCCACCCATTGCCGCCGCTTTCCGGCACATCTGCACATCAATTTGGCCCCGGCCTACCGCAACCGAGGGCTCGGCAAGGCGCTGATCGCGGCGTTTGTGGCAACCGCGGCCGCGGCCGGGGTCGCCGGCGTCCACGTCGTGACCGGCAAGGGCATGCGCAACGTGCGATTCTACAAAGGGTGCGGCTTTGAGCCGGTCGCCTCAGCGCCGTGGAACGGACGCGAGGTGGTCTTGCTTGGCAAGGACCTTCCGCGGGGCTCCAGCAATGCCAGCCAAGGATGACAAACTGATGCACGCGCTCAGGGAGCTGTCGGTTGCTCCGATCGCACTTGCTGGGCTGACGTTTGCCCTGGACGCCGCCTGGGCGCAAGGCACGGAATACCGTGCCGGGAAATCAAAGTCGTTGCGCCTTGAACGCGCGCCACGCCCGAAAGCTCCAAGGTTGCTGGCGGCTTTATGAGCTTGATCAGCACGGGCAGCGAACCCAACCGCTTGATTGGCGGCTCCACGCAGGTGTCGGCGAGCCCGGAAATTCACGAGATGCACATCGTCAATGGCATTGCCATGATGCGACAGGTCAACCCGGGCATCCGCCTCAAGTCCGGAGCCACGTGGTGCTTAAGCCGTTTCGCGCATCATTTGATGATGATGGACCTGAAGCCGCCTGTGCAGGCCGGCCAGAAGATCAAGGGGACGCTGGTGCTCGAAAAGGGGCAGCGTCGAGATCGACGATGTCGTGGTTCCAATGGGGGTTAATGGGCCCGCCGCGGGCGCACGGGCGCAGGACCATTGTCATGTGCGCCTCCCCGGCGTTAAGACCGCGAGCGACATTGAGCCATTGCCCGGGGGCCGGCCCCCACCCCAGCAAGAACTGGATTTCGCCATGCCCCACCTTACGGTCGAAGCGGCCAATGCCATTCTTGCGGAGAACTTCGCACCGTGGGTGCTGGCAAGCGGCCTCAAGGTCGAGAGCGTTCTTGACGACGGCGCGAGGCTGCGCATTCCATTTTCGCCTGACCTTTGCCGCATCGGCGGCATGCTGTGCGGACAGGCCCTGATCAGCGGCGCCGATAGCGCCATGGTGATCGCGCTTGCGGCAGCGAGCGGCGCTTTCAAGCCCTGCACGACGGTTGATGTCAGCATGACCTATATGCGGCCGATCAGTCAGGTGGACGCGCTGTTGGAGGCCAAACTGATGCGGCTCGGCAAAATGCTTGCATTTTTGAGCTGCGAGGTAAGCGAGGCCGGCAGCGGCAAGCGCGCTGCCTTCGCGACCGGCACCTATGCACTGTTGGACTGAGGCGGGCCACTGTCGGCACCCTCGCAGCTTCGCGCCAAGCGGAAGAGGTCGCTGTCGCCGCGGCATTCATCCCGCGCCAAGGTCTGCAAGAAGTGCGTGCGGCCTGGGCGGCCTTCCTATCGGTGTCGCTCACACCTTCTTCTGAAGCGCTGGGGGCGGCCAAGGGGGCAAGACGCCACGCCGCCGAGCCCCGCCCTTGGCCGCCGGTGGGGCCTACCCGCGCCGTTGTACGCCCCGCGAGGGGTGGGCGGCGCGCTCGAGGTTGTGATAGCCTGCGGCCGCTGGAGGACACAGGATGAACAAATCCCTCGTTCAGGAGCAATTCGGGGCCCACGCGGCCGCCTACGTCACATCGACCGTGCACGCCAAGGGCGCGAGCCTGGCGCGGCTCGTGGAACTGGTGCGCCCGCAGCAACACTGGCACGCGCTCGATGTTGCCACCGGCGCTGGACATACCGCCCTGGCCTTCGCCCCCCATGTGGCAAGCGTGATCGCCAGCGATTTGACGCAAGAGATGCTCGATGAGGCGGCAAAGTTGGCCGTAAGGAAAGGCATTGGCAACCTCACGACGGCGCTGGCGGACGCCGAAGCGCTACCGTTCGCAGACGCAGGCTTCGATCTCGTCACCTGCCGCATCGCCCCGCATCACTTTCCCGATATTCCCACGTTCGTGGCTGAGGTCGAGCGCGTCTTGAAGCCGGGCGGCACCTTTGCGCTAGCCGACAACATCGAACCCGACGCCGAATCAACGCCGGGCTTCGTGCCGATTGAGCTCAGGGATGCAGCACTCATTTACAACACCTTCGAACGGCTGCGCGACCCCAGTCACAGCCGCTGCCTCGGCATGACGGAATGGACCGAACTGATCGAGGATGCGGGTCTCAAAGTGGTACACAAGGAGCGCGCGCCCAAGGAAATGGAGTTCGAGCCCTGGGCCACGCGCATGGGGTGCAGCGCCCCGACGGTTGAACGCTTGCGCTCCATCCTTTCGGAGGCTTCCCCGGCACTGCATGCCTTTTTGAAGCCACGTAGCGAAAGCGGCGTCTTGTTCTTTACACTGGACGAGGCGGTCATCATCGCGCGCAAGCCGGCTGCCTGAAACTGCGCCTCTATTCCGCCAAGCGGCGGCGCATTTCTAGAATGCCGCGGTTCAGCTCCGCGCCGAGGATGACGACGACGGCCGAGAGCTGAAAGAACACGAGCGCGCTCATGATTTGGGTAAGCCCGGCATAAAAGCGGGAGTAGTCGCTGATCCCGAGCCAGGATCCAAACAGGCGCGCCGCGGCGAGCCACAACAGCAGGCTGAGCAGGACGCCTGGCAAGACATCCCCGAGCCCGCGCGAGCCAGCGGCAAGCCAGAGGTGATAGGCCAGGAGTTGGCCGCCGATGGCGACAATGACGATCCCATAGCGTCCAAACAGCGCGGTCCAGCCCTGATCGGTAAGCCACAGGAGCCAGCTTGGCTTCAGACCGGCCGCAATTTGTGGCCCGACCACCACACCCCAGGTGAGCGCGAGCATGCCGACGGCACTCAGGATGACGAACACGGCACTTTGCGCCATGCACCAGAAATAGGAGCGTTGTTCCTTGACGCGATAGGCGACGTTGAGGGCCGCGCGCAGGCTTTCGACCGCGCTGGTGGCGAAGAAAAGCGCGATCAGGGCACCGACCGTCAACAGCCCGAAGCGGCTCTGGCCCATGACGCGCATGACTTCGGGGGCGATGGCTTCGACCACTGGCGCGGGCGCCAGCTGAAAGAGCTGCTGCACCGCGGCTTCGGCCAAAGCCTCGCCGCCGAAATACCCCGCCAACGCCCCCAAAAAGATGCAAAAGGGAAACAACGACAGCACGAACGAGTAGGCCACGGCACCGGCCATGGAAAAGCCGCTGTCGGCAAACGTCTCGTGGAAGGCGCTGGCAACCGGTTTGAAGTGGCGAGAAAACATGCCTGCTCCTGGTGGTCTGCGAAGGGTAAGAGCCACGTGCGAGCGAGACGTAGCGGCCCGCAGGACGCGCGACCCTAGGCGTTGGCGCATCCAACGTCGAGCCGAGCGCTCGAGATTGGGTGCGCTCGGCCACGCGCGGGCAAGAATAGTCGGGTGCCCTCAATGGGCCTAGGGGCGCGCCTGGCGCCAAGACGGGGCCCGGCAAATGCGCTAGCATGCCCTGCCGCAACGGTCGCGAGGCGCGAGGAGGCAACCCGTGACACCCGTTGATGAGACGAGCAAGCTGCGAGCCCTGTGGCGCGCGCGCGAACGCCTTGAGGCTGCGCTGGCGGCGGACGCGAGCTGGCGAACGCTGCAAAACCTAGGCAGCGCCGCAGGGGCAACGGACGGCGCGGCGGCGAGCCTCGAAGCCCAGCTGCTGTCGAACCCGGTCTACCGGGCGTGGAAGAACGTGAGCGCGGCGATCGCGGCACGCCAGCCCGAGGCCGCGAACGCGGCAGGCTCGGCCTCGCCCGCAGCGCAAGCCCGCGCCGACGCCGCGCAGTCGCCACCCCCTGCGCAACCGCCTCGGCCCGCCGGCGCGGCCGACACGGCGCCAACTGCCCCCAATGGCGCCCTTGCCAGCGAGGAGGAGGCAAGCGTTTCTTTTGTTGCCCTGACGCCGGCGGGGGGCCGGATGGGGCCGCCCGCGCTCGGGATCCCACAGCAGGGCTGGCGCAGCTTCGAAGGGCCGGAGGGCCTATCGGCGACGCCCGCAGAGGGGGCGTCGCCTGGCGAGGAAGCCGAAGTTTCCGTCGTCAGCGTCGATGCCCGCCGCCACGCCGGTGCGGTCGACCGGCTGCTGCGCGCGCTCCGCGGCGAGGCGAGCCGGGGCTGAGCGCCGGCGCTGCCCGCACGCCCTTGCGCCGGGCATCGGCGCCGCTATGGTGCGGCGCAGCACGTCGTGCAAGGAGCCAGTCCGCGAGGAGCTACGTTGTGACCACCGTTGTGTCGATCGGTCCGGGCCAAGACGCGCGTTTGCTCGAGGCCTGCGGCGATGGATTGAGCGCGGCCGATCGCCTGTTTCACCTGGCCAAAGCCGCCGTGAAGACGGCCGCGGCTGGACCACAGGGGCCGGACGCCGCACAGGCCGCTGTGCATGGACTGGCCTGGCTTGCGACCTACGTCGAGGCCTTGCGCCAGTTGCTGGGCTGGGCGCGCCGTCTCTGCGCTGCGCGCCGGTTTGGCGAAACCGAGCGCCTGTTGCTCACCGGCGCGTTTGGCGAATACCTGGCGCAAATCGCCGGCGGCATCCCGATGAGCCAGAATGAGACGGTCCGCCTAGCCGAACTTGGCGTGCCACGTGCAGAACTCCATCGCTTCGAGCATGACGTCGCCGAGTTGATCGACACAGGCACCGGTCGCGCGCTGAGGGCGCGCCTGGCCTCGATCATCGCCGAGCAGCCCGACAGCACCACCTTCGGTGATACCGGCCTTGAGGATACGCTGAATGAAATGCGCACGCAGATGCGCCGTTTCGCCGAGGCGGAGGTGTTGCCCCATGCGCACGAGTGGCACCTGCAGAATGCCTATATCCCCGAAGAGGTGCTGAGCAAACTGGGTGAACTCGGCGTATTTGCCTTGACGTTGCCCGAGGAGTTCGGTGGGCTTGGGCTCGGCAAAGAGGCCATGTGTGTTGTCTCCGAGGAGCTTTCGCGGGGTTATATCGGTGTTGGCTCGCTGGGGACGCGGTCCGAGATCGCCGCAGAGCTGATTCTGGGTGCCGGCACCGAGGAGCAAAAACACAAATACCTGCCGAGAATTGCGTCCGGTGAACTGCTGCCGACCGCGGTGTTCACGGAGCCCAATACCGGCTCGGACCTCGCCGCACTGAAAACGCGCGCGGTTCGCGCGGGCGACGTCTACAAGGTAACGGGCCAGAAAACCTGGATTACCCATCCCGTTCGGGCCGACCTGATGACCTTGCTCGTGCGCACCAATCCGGAGGTGCCGGGCTACAGGGGCCTTTCCATGCTGCTCGCCGAAAAACCGCGCGGCGATGCGGCCAATCCCTTCCCGGCGGCGGGCATGTCCGGCGGGGAAATCGAGGTGCTGGGGTACCGCGGCATGAAGGAGTTCGACATCTCCTTCGATGCGTTCGAGGTGCCGACGAGGCAGCTGCTCGGTGGCGTCGAGGGCCAGGGCTTCAAGCAGCTGATGACGACCTTCGAGGCGGCCCGCATTCAGACGGCTGCGCGCGCGGTCGGCGTCGCCCAGTCGGCAATGGACCTCGCTCTCAGCTACGCCCTTGGCCGCCATCAGTTTGGCAAGGCCATCTATGCCTTCCCACGGGTCGCCAACAAAATCGTGATGATGGCCATCGAGACCATGATTGCGCGCCAACTCACCTACCATGCTGCACGCGAAAAGGATGGCGGGCGACGCTGCGATCTGGAGGCGGGAATGGCGAAGCTATTGGCCGCGCGGATTGCCTGGGCCAATGCCGATAACGCCGTGCAGGTTCATGGCGGCAACGGCTTCGCCCTGGAGTTTCCCGTGAGCCGGGTGTTGTGCGATGCGCGCATCCTCAACATTTTCGAGGGCGCCGCCGAGATCCAAGCCCAGGTGATCGCGCGCCGGCTGCTAGAAGGTGCGAATTAGGACATGCCTTGCGGGGGGGCCGGCTCAGCCTTCCGCACGCTGGGGCCGCGACAGCAGCCCCTCAATTGCCGCATCAATGCCAATGCTGCCCGCGACGATCGCGTGCACGGCTTCGGAGATTGGCATTTCGATGCCGACACGGCTCGCGGCCTGCACGACGGCTGCGGCGGTATAGACGCCTTCGGCCACCGAGCGGCGGTTTCCGAGCACCTGGTCGAGGACCTGTCCCTGGCCCAGCGCACGCCCGAGGCTCATGTTGCGCGATTGCGGGCTGCCGCAGGTGAGCAAGAGATCGCCGAGGCCGGACAGGCCCATGAGCGTGTCGGGCTTGGCACCGAGCGCCGCGCCGAAACGGCGCATTTCGGCGAAGCCGCGGGTCACCAGGGCGGCGTGCGCGCTGGCGCCAAAGCCCTTACCTTCAACAATGCCGGCGGCGATTGCCAGCACGTTCTTGACCGCACCCCCGAGCTGCACGCCGACGGGGTCATCGGCCCAGTAAATGCGCAAATGCCGATAACCAATGGCGGCGGCCAGCGAGCGCCCGAGGTCTTCCTGCAAGGTTGCCAGACTGAGGGCAGCCGGCAGACCGCGCGCGACGTCCGCCGCGAAACTCGGTCCGGAAAGCACGGCCTGCGCCGCGTGCGGTAGCGTCTCACCCAGCACCTCGCCCAACAGCTTTGACGTCGTTCGCTCCAGCCCCTTAGCGCAGATGACGACGGGTTTGCCCGCGGGCAGATGGCGCGCCAGCGCTGCGGCGACGGGGCGCACGTACTGCGCCGGAGCCACCATCAACAGCACATCCTGGCGAGCCACATCCTCAAGAGTGCCGGTTGCCCGCAGGCCGGCATCCAGCGTCACACCGGGCAGGAAGGGCGTGTTGCGGTGCTCAGCATTGATTTCGTCAACAACCTCGACCTCGCGGGCCCACAGCACCACATCGCGGCCAGCCTGCCGCAGCGTCTGTCCGAGCGCGGTGCCCCACGCACCGCCGCCGATTACTCCGAAGCTGTTGTAGGGCACGCCCTGCCATCCTTGCTGAGGCGCCTGACCCTGGGGGCGACAGGCGCCGCTGATTGACCCTCCGATCGCGTCGCACGGGCTCGCCCGCGCGCTGGCGGCTTAGGGGCGACGGGCCGACCCCCCACGGGCCCTCTCCGCGCAGGCCCCGAGCGCAGCGAGGAGAGCCGGCCTCTCACGCGCTCAGGGGATATCTTGCTGCGATTGCCGATCCTTTGTTCTCGAGATGGCTTTCAAGATGTCTTCTTTCTTTAAGATGTCTTCATGATAAAGGGGTTGCCGCCGCCAGGACCGTTGTTGATCCACACGCTCTTCGACTGCAAGTATCCCTCGATGGCTTCCATGCCGTTCTCCCGACCCAAGCCGGAGGCCTTATAGCCACCAAATGGCATGGTGAAACTCACGGCGCGGTAGGTATTGACCCAGACCGTGCCGGCCCGAATGCGTTTTGCCATAGTCGTTGCGCGCTTAAGCGACTGCGTCCACACGCCGGCGCCCAGACCGTAAGCGATGTCGTTGGCAATTTTCACCGCCTCCTCTTCATCCTTAAATTTGATGATGGAAAGCACCGGGCCAAACACCTCTTCCTGGGCGATACGCATCCTGTTGTCGACACCCGTGAAGATCGTGGGCTTGACGAAGTATTTCCCGCCACCATCCTCCGTGCCGGCGGGACCACCGCCGAGTACGCAGGCGGCGCCTTCGCCCTTGGCGATGTCGATATACGATAGAATTTTTTGATACTGCGCCGGCGTCGTCACTGGGCCGACCTGGGTCTCGAGCTGGCTCGGGTCGCCGAGCCTTGCCATCTTCGCCATCGCCACCAGCTTCTCCACGAAGCGGTCGTGGATCGTCTCCTGCAACAAGAGGCGCGAGCCGGCAATGCAGGTCTGGCCCGTCGCCGCGAAGATACCCGACACGGCGCCGCTTACGGCGTCGTCGAGGTTGCAGTCATCGAACACGATATTGGGCGATTTGCCACCAAGCTCCAGTGACACCTTCTTGAAGGATTTGGCGGCGAGTTCGTTGACCCGCGCACCCGTTACCGTGCCGCCGGTGAAGGCAACTTTGGCGACCTTCGGATGCGTTACCAGGGGCTCGCCGACGACCGCGCCGTAGCCCGTGACGACATTGACAACGCCGGGTGGTAGCTCGGCCGGCTCAATCACCAGTTTCATGAATTCGAGCAGCGAAGCGGACGTGAACTCCGATGGCTTCAGCACCACGGTACAGCCCGCCGCCAGGGCCGGTGCTAACTTCCAGCCCACCAGCATGAGCGGGGAGTTCCACGGCGTAATAAAGGCGCACACGCCGACGGGCTCGCGCAGGATGTAATTGAAATGGTCCGGCCGGTCGGCGGGCACGACGGCACCTTGGATCTTATCGGCCAGTCCACCGTAATAGTAGAACCACTCGGGCAGATACTTGGTCTGCGCGTGCATCTCCGACATCAGCTTGCCATTGTCACGCACCTCGATCTCGGCCAAATGCTGGGCGTGCTTTTCGATCAGTCCGGCAATCCGGCGCATGATCTTGCCCCGTGCCGTCGGCGACATGGCGGGCCAGGCGCCCCCATCAAAGGCACGCGCGGCCGCCTCGCACGCGCGCTCGACATCGACCTTGTCGCATTCGGGAATGGTGGCCCAGGCCTCGCCCGTATAGGGATTGAAGGTCTCGAACGACTTGCCGGAGGCGGCATCCGACCAGTGACCATCGATGAAGGTTTGGTAGGCTTTGAGCTCGGTGGGCCGATCTAACATGGCGAACGTCTCCAAGATCTGACGGCGGCGGGGGGCGCCTAGATCTGACAAAGGCTAGTGCGCGGCGGCTAGGCGTTCAAGCCGCGGGGGGGTCCCGGGGCGCGCCGGGCCGGACATTACTGCGCAGTAATGTTTCCGCCCAGATGCCGACAAACATGTACGCTCTGCTGCTCGCGTCGCGGCCTCTGGCGCTGGCTTGCGGCATCTCTCGCCAGGGGCTTGGCCCGCATCGGGAGGTTTGGCATGCGCGCTTCTGTCCTGCAAATGGCGCTGCTGCTTGCGCCGCTGGCCGGCCCAGCCACTGCCCAGCTTCCGTTCGGCCCAGCTCCGTTGCCCGAATCCGGGGTGCGGCCGCAGTGTACAAAGGATTACCGCGCCTCGCTCGAGGCCCAGATTTCGGTCGTCGAGAAAATGCGCAATGCCGGACCTGAGTTCGTGGGCGAGATCTGCAGCGTGATCGAGCAAGGCAGCGCCTTGTTGGGCGGCGAGCTGCCCGATAGCGTCCGCCAGCAGCTGAAAGGCCTGCTCGGCTTCGATGTCGACCTGCGCTTCATCAAGACCCAGTGCCGGATCGGCCAGGGCAACCTCGACCGCGAGCTCAGGACCCAGCTCGGTTTTCTCAAGGCCGAGAGTGTCCGCTGCAACGACAGCATTTGAACGCCCCGCCACGCTCGAGCCGCCGCAGCGCGGCCCGCACGGCCGCCCTGCCATCTATACGTGCGGCCGCTGCCGCGCCCAACCCCAGAAAACGGGGCATACCGAAGAAGGCTCGACCGACTTGAACCAGATGGCCTAGTCTGTCGTTGAGGTCCGGTACCGCTGAGGAGAGGCGTCATGGCACGAGACATGACGGCGATCATTGTCGCACTGGCTATGGCGATCGCCGTTTGGTCGCGGCAACCGGCCGCGGCGGAAGATGGCCAGGTCGATTTGCTGCTGGTCTTGGCCGCTGACATCTCGCGCAGCGTGGATGAAAGAAAGTTTCGTCTGCAGCGCGACGGGTACGCCGCTGCCATTGTCGATCCGCGCGTGGTGCGCGCCATGCAGGCCGGCGCCTTCGGTCGCATCGCCATCTGCTACATGGAGTGGGCGAGCGACCAGGATCAAAGGGTAATTGTGGAATGGACGCGAGTGGGCAGCGAGGGCGAAGCCAAGGAGGTGGCCGACCGCATCCGTGATGCGCCGCGGGCGTTCATGGGGCGAACGGCCATCGGGGCCGCCATTGACTTCAGCATGACCCTCTTGTCGCGCAGTCCGTTCGGCGCGCCGCGGCAGATCATCGATGTCTCCGGCGATGGCACCAATAATTCGGGTCGCGACGTAACGCTTGCGCGCGACGCCGCCATCGAGCGCGGGGTGATCATCAATGGGCTTGTTATTCTGAGCGAGATTCCTCTTCCGACCAATCCCATGCACACCCATCCGCCCGGTGGCCTGACGGCCTATTACGAAAACAACGTCATCGGTGGTCCCGGGGCCTTCGTGTTGGAAGCGCAGAATTTCGAATCCTTCGGGCAACTGCTCATTCAAAAACTCATCAAGGAAATCGCGACGCTCAGGGCGCCCGCATCCGGGTAAGCCGGGGCACCAACGCAGCGGCCGGCGGGCCTTTAGGCGAACATGAGCGAGGCTGCAAACCGGCCGGCCGCGAAGGCGAGGGCAGCGGCAACCGACGCACTGGAAAGACGCGCAAGGCTGTCGATCACAAGCAACTGAGCGATCCCGCCATCCGCATAACGGGGATGGATCTTGTCGGGATCGGTGAGCCCGAGCACGGCCAGCGCCAGGGCGGCAACGATCCAGAACCACCACGGCGCGTTGACGAAGCCAGCACCGGCAGCGGCAAGGATAGCAAGCTGAGCGAGCATGAGGCCTCCATCCGTTCAACGTGACGTGGCGTCTCGCGTGAGTCGGCGCGGCGGGTAAAGCAGCCAACTTGCAACTGGGGAAATTGCACTGGGCGCGGACGCTTGCCGGACGATTGACCTGGTGCCGGCCGGCTACACCGCGGGCAAAGGTTTGGCGGCCCAGGCCGCGGCCCGGCATCCCACGGCATCTGCTAGGCGGGCATGGCCTGCGCGCGCTAGATAGGTGGTGAGCTCAGCCTTGAGGCGCGACAGCAGGGCGGGACCCTCATAGACGAGCCCGGTATAGAGCTGCAGCAGGCTAGCGCCGGCTTCGATCTTGGCGACGGCCGCAGTTCCCGAATCGATGCCACCGATGCCGATCAGGGGAATGGTGCCGCGCGCAAGCTGATGCACGCGGGCCAGCACGACGGTTGAGTGCATGAACAGCGGCCGACCAGAAAGGCCGCCCTGCTCGGCGCCCGACCGCGCATCGGCCAAGCCCGTGCGTTGCAGCGTCGTGTTGCCGACGGCGATGCCATCGACGCCCCGGGCCGCCAACACCTCAACGATGCCGGGCAAGTCGGCCGGCGCGATATCCGGTGCCAACTTCACGATGATCGGTCGTCGTGGCTTGCCGGCCGCAACCAGCTCCTCGCGGGCCTGCGTGAGGCGGCCTAACAGCGCGTCGAGTTGGCTCGGCGCTTGCAGGTCGCGCAGGCCGGGCGTGTTGGGTGAAGACACATTAATGGTCAGGTAGGCGGCGACCTCGCTAAAGCAGCGAAGCCCCGCGACATAATCCGACGCACGATCCGCCGCGTCGCGATTAGCCCCGACGTTGACGCCAACGATGCCCGAACCGGCGGCGCGCCGGGCCAGTCGCGCATAAACTTGCGCGTGTCCGGCGCTATTGAAGCCAAGCCTGTTGATGATGGCCCGGTCATTCAACAATCGGAAAATGCGCGGACGCGGGTTGCCTGCTTGGGGGCGCGGTGTGACGGTGCCGACCTCGGTGAAAGCAAACCCCATCGCGAGGAGCGCGGCGACAACGCGGGCATCCTTGTCGAAGCCGGCGGCGAGGCCGAAGGGATTGGCAAACCGCATTCCCCACAGCTCGATCGCCAGGCGCGGATCATCCCGCCGCGCCGTGCGCGGATAAAGCCCGGCTTCCAGCGCCTTGAGGGTCAGCTCATGGGCCTGCTCGGGATCGAGCCGATGCAATAAGGGTCGCGCGAAGTCGAAGAGGGCACCAAACATATTTTCTCGTGTCCTTTGCGGGCCTTATGTGCGCGAGCGATATGAGCGTATGCACTCCGTCCAGCACAAAACGCGGCTGGGTGCAACTGCACGATTGCCAATTGCAAGTACGGCTCGAAACATGCTGACTATGGACGAACAGAGCCGAGAGCACGTACTCCATGATTGGTAATTTTTCCTCCGTGACGGTGCCCCTCGGCCAACTTTTCAGCAACCCGATTTCGATCGAGGCGCCGGGCTATCAGCGCTCCTTTGCTTGGACGGCGGAGGAAGCAGGTCAGCTGTTCGAGGACATCCGCCAGGCGCTCGAGCAGGAAACCGACTACTTTCTCAGTTTTATGCTGTTCATTGAACGCAACCGGCCGCGCTCCCTGCTTTCTGCCTGGGCGCGGGCGCGCAGCGAGCGGGTCTTGGAAATCGTCGATGGTTTCCAGCGGCTGACCTCACTCACCATCCTGTTCTGCGCGCTGCGCGACCTAGACGCCGAGCAGGGCCTGCCCGCCAATGCGCGCTTGGAAGCCGCGATTGGCACGGGTCTCAGGCGGCGCCTGTCGCTGCGGCCGCCCGAGGCGATGTTTTTCGAGCATTATGTGCGCGCCCCCGGGGCAACCCGCATCAAACCCAAGGCGGCCAATCTCGCCCCCGCCGAGGCGCGGATGGTTTGGGTGCGTGATCATTTTGTGGCCGAGCTTGCCGATATGGATACGGCAGACAGACCCTTCTTTATCGACTTTCTGCTCGACCACTGTTGCGTCGCCTCCGTCGTCACCAACGATCTTGACCGCGCCCATCAACTGTTCACCATCCTCAACGCCAGGGGCAAGCCGCTGGCTCGCAAGGATATTTTGAAGGCCACGCTGCTGGGCGGAGTACCCGCCGAGGCCGCCTCACGCGCGGCCGCGATTTGGCAGGATCTCGATCTACGGCTGGGCGATGAATGCGAGAACCTCTTCAGCCACGTGCGCAGCATGTATGGGCGTGCCGGTGGTCATGTGATTTCAAGCGTCAAGGAGATCGCCGCGCGCAACGGAGGTCCCCTGCCGTTCCTCGAAGGCGTGCTGGCGCCGGCCGCGCGCGTGCTTGAGGAATTGCGCCAGGCGCGGCCTGGCCAGTCCCCGGCGATCGGGCGCACGCTCACCTATCTCAATCGTCTGCGATTTTCCGATTGGATAGCGCCGGCCATGCTATGGCGGTTGCAGAAAGGCGAGGATGACGCAGAACTCGCCTGGTTCTTGGCGGCGCTCGACCGCCTGGCCATTGGTATTCGCCTGCTTGGGCTCGGCGCCCACAAGCGCGCAAGCTGGTTCGGCGCGGTGACGACGGCGATCCGCAGCGGTGAGGACCTTAAGGCCCAAAACGGCGTGTTCAGCTTTTCACGCCAGGACGTGCGCACGATGCAGTATAATCTGCGCGACCTGCACGCGCGTGACGCCTCCACTGCCAAACACCTGCTGCTGCGGCTCACCGACCAGATGACGGGCGAGCCCCAATCGCTGTCCTTTCCCGATGACATGAGCGTCGAGCATGTCCTGCCCAGAAAATCGAGCCCGAACAGCCAATGGCGCGGCTGGTTTGCAGACCCCGGTGAGCGCGAAATTTACACCGAGTCATTGGGGAACCTGGTCCTCGTCACCAAATCCCAGAACGACCGAGCCGGCAATCTCGACTTTGCGCGCAAGCTCGACGTCTACTTCAAGACGGCGGGGGCACCCCTGCCGACGCTCAACGAAACGCTGCGCGGCTTGACGGAGTGGAAGGCCTCGCAAATCAAGGCGCGCGAAGCCGAGCTGCTGCGTTTGATCGAAAGCGTGTGGACCTTCGGCCTGAAACTGTCCAGCGACGAGGTTGCTGCGGAGCCCAGCGGCGTCCTAACGCGCCGACGCCGCGCCTCGGGGTGATTTTGGGCAGGATGCCGGCGCGACGCGCTAGGCCCTGTGCTTGTTGGCAAAAAAAGCCGTAATGGCCGCCTGTGGCTCGCCGGTGCGATAGGCGTTGGCAAGCGCATCGATCCCGGCATAGATACCCTCCTCGATGGAGACGCGCTGCCAACGGTTCATCAGCACCTTCTGGGCACGGATGGCGTGCGGCCGCGCGCGGCAGATGGCGCCAAGCCATTCCTCGACCAGAGCGGTGAGCTGATCGCCCGGCGAGACCCTCTGCACAAAGCCCATTTGGGCGGCATCGGCGGCCGAATAGAGTTTGCCCGTCAGCAACATCTCGCGGGTGCGACCCCAACCGATGAGACCGGGCAGCAGCGCCGCTTCGATTACGGACGGGATCCCCATTTGCACCTCGGGCATGCCGAACTGCGCGCGCTCGGCGGCGGCGCGCATATCACAGCTCGCGGCAATCTCCAGGCCAGCACCGAGGCAATAGCCGTTGATGCGCGCGATCACCGGCACTGGGCAGTCGCGAATCGCCTTGCAGGCTGCGTGCAGGCGCGTGATGAAAAGGCGCGCACTGTCTTGGCACAGGCCACCGAGCTCGTTGAGATCCGCGCCGCCGATGAAGGCCTTTTCCCCCGCGCCCGTCAGCACGAGGGCGCGCAATGCCTCGGTATTCCCCAAGCGCGTCACGACACCGGCAAGTTCGACAATAAGCGGGGTCGAAAGGCAGTTGAGCCGACGCTGATTGTCGATGCTGACGGTCGCGATCGACCCACCGTCAGGGCGTTCTTCGAGCTTCACTTGCACACTTGCATCCGACATTCTCTGTCTCCCTTTAGCCTTGAATTCTGCCAGATTGCCGCATGCCGCTCCAGAACCGCGTCACCCCTGCCGGCGACATCGTCGCCACACCGCACCGCGGCCTGATGATGGGCAATCGCGGGGGCGCCTTTCATCTGCCCAATCGCACGCTCGGCAGCCGGCGCTGGGCGAGCAGGCAATGGATCGCCTGCGTGCTCGCATTCAAGGGCCGGCACCGCTCGGCCATGATGCAGCCAAATCGTTACACTGAGCTGTTCTTTCTCGACGAGGCGACCGCGCTGGCGGCGGGGCATCGGCCCTGCTTCGAGTGCCGGCGGCGGGATGCCGAAAGCTTTGCCATGCTGTGGGCACAAACACTTAACTGGCCGGCGCCCGCCCGTGCTGCCGAAATGGACCTCACCCTGCACGCCGAGCGGGTCGGCCGGCATGGGCAGAAGTTGACCTTCACGGCGCAACTTGGATCGCTGCCTGTCGGCGCCTTCGTTCGGCTCCCAAACGGCTCCGAACCGCCGGGCTACCTCGTTCAGGAAGATCGTCTTCTCGCCTGGTCGCCGGCCGGCTACGCCAGCCCCCGGCCGCTCAATCGGCGCCGACAGGTGGAAGTCTTAACACCACCGTCCATCGTTGCCGTACTTTCAGCGGGATATCGGCCCATGCTGCATCCCTCGGCCAGCGAGACCTGAAATAAGCAGTTGGGGAACGACTTTTATGACCCGCTCCACGCTGAAAACCACCATGCGCCGCGTCTATGCGCTCCTGGGCTCGGTTCTGGCGATTTGTCTATTGGCGAAATTCGTCGACCACATTCCAGCCTTAAGGGGGTCTGGCCTCGAAGCACTGCTAAAAGATGCCTACGAGTTTCTGCGCGACATGTCGCTTTTGCTCGCGACCGGCGGCGTTGCCTATATCACCAACATCTACCAGAAGCGGTCGAGCTTCGTCGACGCGCTGAAGCAGGAGTGGCGCGATATCATTGCCGCCAAGTCGGCGGTGTTCTCCTACACCCAGCTGGAGAAGCCGAGCCTGGAGCGCTATCTTGAGACCTTCTGCAAGCTGTCGGAGACCATCGACAACATGCGCTCGGTCTACCAGAACGTCGGGGAAACGGATGACCTGGTCGGCCTTTACCCTTTTGCGCCGCTGCACGACATGCGCCGCGCCCTGCAGACCCTCGATCCGCGCAAAAACCCTCAAGCCACGGACGCCGAAACGCGGGCCTTGGTGCGCGATGCCATCCTGCAATCGTTCTATGCCCTGCGCGAGACGTTTCTGGAGGAGCTCGACCTCGAGGAACCCGACCACCCGCTCCTCATTTCCGCTGGACGCCGCGCCAAACTGTCGGGCTCGACGGGTGCGGCGCGGCGGCGGCAAGAGCGCCAACGCGCGCGCCAGGATCGCGCAACTTCGCCTGACCCGCGCATCGATCAGCTGCTGGCCGAACTCGTGCAAACAGAAGAACAGACGGCCAAACCCTGGCGCCAACCGCCGGCTGGGGCGACACGCGCCGCCGTCGCAGGGTCGGCAAACGGCCGCGCCTCCTGACGGCACGGAGGTTTGCGCGTAGGCCCGTTCTCGGCGGCCGGGTGAGGTGAAAATGGCGTCGCCCTCCGGGTCTCAAGGGCCGCGTGCGCGGCGTTGATGCGCCGCGCCATCAGGGCCAACTCATCGCTCACTTCCGTCGGCAGGGCGACGTTGGCGTAACGATTACGATGATAGGACTTGGCGAGCGCCACATAGGCCTTGCGGATCTCGTCTCGGCTGGCCGCACGTCGTCACAGCAAGCACGGATCAAAGTCTCCGCTCTGCCGCAGCCGGGCCTGCAAGCCGGGTGCTCGGGGAACGCCGACCGGTTTGACGGCCGCGAGCTGCGCCTTAGCCAGATAGCGCAAACATAAGGCCCCCCATTGCCTGTGCCGCGGCGGGACGCCGGCGGCCCTTTCGGGGCAAGCGAGCAGGAATTGGGCTCGCGCTAGACGCAAGCCCCCGGCGCGGGGGCTGGCGCGCGACGGCGCCGGTCCTTGGCCGAGGATGGCCAGGCGCACGCCTCCCAGAGGCGCGTGCTGGCGGCCGTGCCCGGAATATGCTACGCGCCGCGCAACGTTGGTGCGCTGCAATATGGCGAGCCGCACGCCTGGGCCTCAGGGGCCCGCCCGTTCCTAAAGGACCCGCAATGGACCTTCGCAACATCGCGATTATTGCCCACGTGGACCATGGCAAGACCACGCTGGTCGATCAGTTGCTGCGACAATCGGGCGCCTTTCGGGAAAACCAAAAAGTGGAGGCTCAGGCGCTGGACAGCAACGATCTTGAACGCGAGCGCGGCATCACGATCCTTGCCAAATGCACCTCCATTTTGTGGCAGGGTACGCGCATCAACATCGTCGACACGCCCGGCCATGCCGACTTCGGCGGCGAGGTAGAGCGCATTCTCAACATGGTGGATGGCGCCATCGTCCTGGTCGACGCCTCGGAAGGACCGCTACCGCAGACCAAATTCGTGGTCTTGAAAGCATTGAAGCAAGGTTTGCGCCCGATCGTCGCCATCAACAAGATCGACCGGCCCGACGAGCGCCACGACGCGGTGCTGAACGAAATCTTCGATCTGTTCGCCAACCTCGGCGCCACCGACCAGCAACTCGATTTTCCGGTGCTGTACGGCTCCGGCCGCAACGGCTGGATGAGCCCCGATCCGGGCGGGCCGCGTGGGGATTTGACGCCCCTGTTCGAATTGATCGTGCGACACGTCCCTCCTCCCAAAGTCGAGGAGGGCCCTTTCCGCATGCTGGCCACCACCCTTGAGGTCGACCCCTATCTCGGTCGCATCCTCACCGGCCGCGTCCGTTCGGGCCGTGTCGAGCCAAACCAGACCATCAAAGCGCTGCGCCGCGACGGCACGCTGATCGAGACGGCGCGCGTCACCAAGGTGCTCGCGTTCCGCGGGCTCGAGCGCTCGCCCATCGAGCTCGCAGAGGCTGGCGATATCGTCGCCATCGCCGGCCTGACCGAGGCCACGGTCGCCGATACCCTATGCGATCCCGCGGTCGATACCGCCTTTGCGGCGCAGCCGATCGACCCGCCGACGCTAGCGATGATGTTCCGTATCAACGATGGACCATTTGCCGGCCAGGAGGGCGACAAGGTGCAAAGCCGCGTCATCCGCGATCGCCTCTTAAAGGAGGCCGAGCGCAACGTGGCGATCCGCGTGCTCGAGCAGCCGGGCAACAAGGATGCCTACGAAGTGGCAGGCCGTGGCGAGCTGCAGCTCGGCATCCTGATCGAGACCATGCGTCGGGAAGGTTTTGAACTCACCGTGTCGCGCCCGCAAGTGCTCCTCATCAAAGATGCCGCGACGGGGCAAAAAATGGAGCCCCACGAGGAGGTCATCATTGATGTGGATGAGGCCTATTCCGGCATTGTCGTGCAGAAGCTCTCCGAGCGGCGGGCCGACCTCGTCGAGATGCGCCCGTCGGGTGGCGGACGGCAGCGCTTGGTCTTTCAGGCGCCGACTCGTGGTCTCATCGGCTATCAGGGCGAGCTATTGACGGACACGCGCGGGACCGCCGTCATGAACCGCCTGTTTTATGGCTACGCGCCCTTCAAGGGCGACATCAGCGGACGCCGGACCGGCGTCCTGATTGCCAACAGCGCGGGCGAGGCAACCGCCTATGCTCTCTACTACCTACAGGATCGTGGTGCGATGCTGATCGACCCGCAAACACGGGTGTATGAGGGCATGATCGTCGGCCAGCACACGCGCGACAACGATCTCATCGTCAATGTCATTCAAGGCAAGAAGCTCACCAATATCCGCGCCGCGGGCAAGGATGACGCGCTCACGTTGACGCCGCCGCTTCGCCTGACTTTGGAACGTGCGCTGTCCTACATCCAGGACGATGAGCTCGTCGAGGTGACGCCGAAATCAATCCGACTTAGGAAGCGCTGGCTTGATCCCAATGAGCGCAAGAAGCGCGAGCGGGCGCGCGAGGCCGAGAAGGAGACCGTTTAAGACGAGGCGCCGGCTGGAGCCCGCGGCGGGACGCGTGCTGGCGGCCTCGCGGCGGCCAGAAGGTCTGGCCGCCGCCTCATGCGCCAAGTCACCTCAGTTGGGGAAGCGCGCCTCAGGTTCCTCGGCCCCAAAGCCCGCAGTAGCGGCGCAGCACGAATGGCAGGTTGTTTTCGTAACCACCCCAAGCGGCATACTTGGGCAGCTTCAGCTCCTTTTCCACGCCATCCCAGCACTTGCCCTCGCGCGCAGCCTTTTGCACTTCACGCGAGGCGTCCTGGAAAAACACGAGCAGGTCCTTGGCATCCTGCTTGGTGCCGAGCCTGCCACCAACGCCGGGATGGCCGGGGATCAGCGTTTCCCAGTCCATGGCAATGATCTTCTGCAGGGAAGCTTCCGCCTCGATGGGATAAAAATCGATCATGCCGCGGCCCGGCACCTGACCGACCGGGATGAGATCGACGACGAAGATGATCTTCTCCTTCGGCAGTCGCATGATGAGCGACGAGTCGGAGTGGTTGAGCCCGACGTATTTCAGCTCGAGTGTGGTCCCGCCGAGCTTGAGGGTGCGGCCCTTGTTGGTCACCGTCTCGTCGGGCAGCACGGTGTGCGGATCCTTGAGTTGTTGCAGGCGCTCCTTGGCGCGCGCATGGGCAATGATTTTGGCGCCGGCGTCCTTGAAGGCCTTGCCGCCGGCGATGTGATCAAAGTGGTGGTGACTGTAGATCAGATACTTGATTGGCTTGTCGGTGACCTTCTTGATCTCGTCGACGTAACTCTGTCCCCCCGTTGGCTTTCCATAGGCGACGGGGTCCGTGGCGATCACGCCGGCCTTGGTCACGACGAACATCGCCTGATGATTAACGTTGCGGAAAATATAAACGTTATCGGTGCCCGGCACCTTGGTGGTTTCGATGGCCGGGCGGTCCGCCTGAGCCTGGGCCTCGCCCTGGAACGGCAGCATACTGACAACGGCGGCGACCATGGTCAGCAGCGAAGAACGTTTCAGCATTGGGTGTTTCCTCGGTAACGCAGAAGGCCGAAAGTCTATAGGCAGAAGGCCCGCGCGCACCACCTCCGTTCATCGGCTCGCGGAAGTGTGATGCTGCGCTGCGCGCGGGGAGCCGCGGGTCGCCCGAGCCAGGTGGACGGGCCTAGGATCTGATCGGCTCGAATTCTGCATGGGCGCCGTCGAGCCATTCGAGCTCGCCTTCGGCGATGGCAAACCAGGCGCCGTAAAGGCGTAGGCGACCGGCCGCGACAGCCGCCTCGACGAAAGGAAAACCCAACAAGTTGTTCAGCGAATAGCGCACGGCCATTTGCTCGAAGATCTTGCGTCGAGTTGTCGAATCAAGGGCTTGGGTGGCCTGCGACAGCTGCTCGCGAAGGCCAGCCAATAGTTCGACCCAGGGACCGATAAAGCGACCGGCTGGCCGGTCGCTCAGGGCCGCGGCGACACCGCCGCACAGGCCGTGACCCATGACGACGATCTCGGGAACCGCAAGCTCGCTGACGCCAAACTCGATGGCGGCCGAGGTGCCATGATAGCCTCCACCCTCTTCAAAGGGCGGCACCAAGGCGGCGACGTTGCGCACCACGAACAGCTGGCCCGGCGCCGCCGAAAAAATCGTGGCGGGGTCCGCGCGGCTGTCGGCACACGCAATGATCATCGTTTTTGGGCGCTGACCTTTGGCCAGCGCCCGATAGCGCTCGGCTTCCGCGGCATACCGCTCGGCTCGGAAGCGTCGGTAGCCGGCGGCGAGCCCGGCCGGGATGGGCATGAGACCTCCTCGAAGCGCTGCGGGCCAAGACGGTACCGCCGGCCTACAGGCCAGAAAGGACGATGGCCATGCCGCAATTGGCAGCAGGTGGCGTTGGCTGTGCTGACTGCGCGAGCCATGCTTGAGAGGCGCGGGGGACCGTCCAAGGCGCGCCCCCGCCCAGAGTGGCGAACTTCGCCGAAATCATGCTGAAGGCCCGTACAATAGTCGAAGGAGGCCTGGTCGAGACGGAGGCTGCCGTCAGCCTTCAAACCCAGGATATGATCGAGGATGCCGCAGGCATAGCGCGGCGCGCCGTAGGGGGCCAGTCCCACCAACTTGTGTTCGCCCGAGTTGACCTTAAAGCCGGTGTAGTAGGTCACGGCCGAAGTACAGCAAGCCGAGTGAATGCGGAAACTGGAGCTCGCGCTCGATCCTGAGTTCGTTGCCGCGCCCGATCCCTGCCGAGATCGTATCAGGGCATCGCCAAATGGCGAAGGGAGGTGCGTGCGTCTATTTGTGGTGCCAGCTTTGCTGCCTGGTGCCAGCGCACCTGCAACTTCGGCGCCAACTTGCCAGAGGCGGCCCGTTGGCGCGTGCCCATGTTGCTACGTGCCCCTGCGGGGAGCCCGGGCGCTCCTGTGCACGCGGCCCTCAAGCCATGATGCCGATCCCCTTGGCCATCAAGGCCGCGCACAACAGGATTAAGACGATGCCAACGAGTTCAAGATGAATAATTGAACGAATCGCCCGCAGCTGTGTTGGCTCTGGCGTCGGCACCTGGCCGCGTTTGACGGCGCTCCGCCAGGCCAAAAATTCCCGGGTCGGCACGATCGAGGCCACCGCCACCAGCACGAACAGTGACAGTTTGGCGATGAATACCCAATTATGAAAATAGTAGTAGGGCCCTTTCTCGAAATGGAACACGCGGCCCAGGCCCACGATGAATAGGATTCCGGCGGCAATGCCGAGCACGATATCCGCGAGCACAACCTTGCGCGCGCTCCTCAAGGTGAGCTCATCCCTCAGGAGCACGAATTCGACCACCAGGGCGGCAAACAGCGTGAAGGCCGCCAGGTGATGCAAGAATGCAAAAAAGGCCGCCATTCGAGGGCTCTCCCTTCAGCACGCTTTCGTGAGCAAGCGCCGCTCCGCGGCGCCCGTCAAGTGCCGAGCATTGCGGTGCACAGCGCTCTCTTGCAAGGCGATGGTGGCCACTTGAGCGGCGGCGCGATAAAATAAGGGAGCGGCTACTCGTTCTGGTGCGGCCATCAAGAGGTCTTCTGACTGTGGAGCCAAAACCTGACGACTATGACTATGAGCTGGACCGGGCCCTGTCATCGGTAGTTGGCCTCAGAGCACTGGTTCCCGCCGATGCCTTCACCGCCGAGACGCTCGGTACCGAGCGCAGAGGCAACGGCGTCCTCATCCGAGACGACGGCCTGATCTTGACCATCGGTTATCTCATCACCGAAGCGGAGACGGTTTGGATCAGCCACAGCGGCGGTCGCGCAGTGCCGGGCCATGTGCTGGGCTATGATCAGGAGACCGGCTTCGGCCTGGTGCAGGCGCTCGCGCGTCTGGACTTGCCGGCGCTACCGCTGGGAAGCTCCAAGGCGGCGGAGGTCGGCGAACGCGTCGTGGTGGGCGGGGCGGGGGGCCGGCCACGCTCGATTGCCGCCCGCATCATCGCCAAACAGGAGTTTTCCGGCTACTGGGAATACGTGCTCGATGAGGCGATCTTTACGGCCCCGTCGCACCCCCACTGGGGTGGTACGGGCTTGATCGGACCCGAGGGTGATCTGATCGGCATCGGCTCGCTGCAGATCCAGCAGGTCGCCGCCAATCCGAGCGGTCGAACCCCACGGCAAGCCGAAGACGCCAACATGATCGTACCGATCGACCTCTTGAAGCCGGTTCTCAATGACATGCTGACGATTGGCCGCCCAAACCGACCGGCGCGGCCCTGGCTGGGGCTCTACGCGACCGAAGTCGGCAACAGCGTGGCCATCCTCGGCATCGCCAGTCGCGGGCCGGCCGCCAATGCCGACCTCAAGGCCGGCGACATTGTTCTGAGCGTGGCCGGCAAGCCGATATCGACGCTGGCCGGCCTGTTCCGACAGGTCTGGTCGCTCGGTCAGGCAGGCGTCAACGTTCCCTTACAAATCCACCGCGACGGCAGGACGTTCGACATTACCTTGCGCTCCTCCGATCGCCGCCGTTTCCTCAAAGGTCCGGTGCTCCACTGAGCGATTGGGATGCCTCTCATGCGCATCGCCGTGCTGGGTGGCGGTCCCGCCGGACTTTATTTCGCTTCGCTCTGGAAAAGGCGCCACCCCGGCGACGTCGTGCGGCTGTGGGAACAGAACCCGGCCGACGCCACTTTTGGCTTCGGCGTCGTGTTCTCGCAAACCGCGCTCGAGTTTTTGCGGCACAAGGATGCGCAAACATTGGCGCTGATCGGGCCGCGGCTTGAGAGTTGGCGTGACATTACCATCGTGCATCGGGGTGAACGCGTCACGATCGACGGCGTCAGCTTTGCCGCCATCGGCCGGCTCGACTTGCTGCGCCTCCTGCAACAGCAGGCGCGCGAGGCCGGCGTGGAGATGGCCTTCGGCCGGTCCGTCACGTCGCTCGCCAGCCTCGCGCGCTACGATCTCGTGGTCGGCGCCGACGGCGTCAATTCCTTTGTGCGCAAGGAGTTGGCGGAGCGCTTCGGTACCAGCATATCGGAGCTTGAAAACCATTTCATCTGGTACGGCAGCGAGCAAACATTCGATACCCTGACGCAGACCTTCCTCGCCAATCAATTGGGAACATTCAACGCGCATCACTACCGCTATCAGGCCGGCCGCAGCACCTTCATCGTTGAGTGCGACCCGGCAACCTGGCGGCGCGCCGGCTTCGATCGGCTTGATGCGGAGCACTCCCGCCAGCTGTGTGAACAGATTTTTGCGACGACCTTGCAGGGTCGAGGGCTGATCGACAACAAGTCGACCTGGCGCAATTTTCCGTGCGTGCGCAATAGACGCTGGGCCGTAGGCAACGTCGTGCTGATCGGCGATGCCGCGCATACCGCCCACTACTCGATCGGCTCGGGGACACGGCTCGCGCTTGGCGATGCCCTGGCGCTTGCCGACAGCCTGGCGCAGGCGCCGCCGGACCGGATCGCCACCGCGTTGCAGCGCTACGAGGCGGAGCGGCGGCCAAGCGTGGAAAAGTTGGTTTCCGCCTCGCTGCGCTCTGCCGCCTGGTATGCCCGCTTTGCCGAGCACATGCGGCTCGCACCCCTTGAGCTCGCCATGCGCTACCTTATGCGCTCGGGGTCCGTGGACGATGATCGGCTAAGGTCGACGTCGCCGAACTTCATGGCCCGCTACGCGCGAAATTTGACAACGAGCGGCCAAGCTTGAGGGCGCGCTGGCTCAGGAGAAAACGCCCTGGCGAAACAGGAAGCGGCGGCGTGCGTCAAGCTTCAAGCCGCGCACGGGCACCGGCACCGGCAGGTGTCGGGTCGCGCGCAACATCGCCTTGACCGAGGCATTGGCCCCGTCGGGACGTCCCCCGCGCGCCGTGTGCGGGCCGATAATGGCAAGCAACCGCTGCAAATCGGGCTCGCGGATGCCGAGCTCTGCAAGGTGGCGCAGGGTGCTGATCAGATAGTCGAGGTTGATGCCGGACAGGCCACTGGCACCCCTGATCAGGCGCGCCTGTCGCGTCAAGCTCAGGCGGCCCGCGTAGCTCGGGTGCGCGCGCTCCACCACGTAGGTGAGCGCCATGACCTCGCGCCTGCTGCTGCCAAACAGGTCGATCGCCACCTTCACCTCGCGGTAGACGCCGCTCACCTGCTCGCGCTCGCGCAGGTAACGCACGATGGCGTTATATTTTCCCGCGGCGATCCGATAGGCAATGCCCTCGCTGGTGCCGCCGCGGTCGAGACCCAAGACGAGGCCCGGCCGCTGCGGGGTGCCTCGGTGATACATGGAATAGATGCAAAAACAGCGGCGATACCCGATCAAACGCGCGTGCCGGGCCTCCTCGTAGGGGAACCCGGGGCGCCACATCAACGAGCCGTAGGCAAAAATCCAGTGCTCGGAAGGCGATGCCGTCATGTGCCGGAAGGTTTGCCGCCGGCGTGCCGGCCGAAATCGGGTGCTGCGGTGTCCTGCCCGGCCTCGATAATGCCGCGCCGGGTAGCACGCGCCTCGGTAAAGAGGTGGTGCAAGGTCTCGCCTTCGGCGAAGCGAATGGCACGCTGCAGCGCCGTCAGATCCTCGGTAAAACGCGCGAGCATCTCCAGCACGGCTTCCTTATTGTTGAGGAAGACATCGCGCCACATGATGGGGTCGGAGGCGGCGATGCGAGTGAAGTCGCGAAAACCGCCGGCGGAAAACTTGATGACCTCGCTGTCGGTCACGCGTTCGAGATGACGGGCGGTGTTGACGATATTATAGGCGATCAGATGCGGCACGTGGCTGGTGATGGCCAGCACCAGGTCGTGATGCTCCGCGTCCATGATCTCGACATGGCTGCCGAGCGCCAGCCAAAAGGCCTTGAGCCGTTCGACCGCCACGGGGTCGGTATCGCTCGAGGGCGTCAAGATGCACCAGCGGCCGTCGAACAGCTCGGCAAAACCCGCGTGCGGCCCTGAATGTTCTGTCCCGGCGATCGGGTGCCCGGGAATAAAATGCACCCCGTCCGGAATAAAGGGAGCGACGTCGCGCGCAACGGAGCCCTTGACCGAACCCACATCTGTGACGATCGCACCCCGGCCAAGGGCCGCAGCAATGGACTTGGCAATCGCTGCATAGGCGCCGATCGGCGTGCACAGGATGACAAGGTCGGCTTGGCGCACGGCCTCTGCCGGGCTGGCGTAGACCGAGTCGACCAACCCGAGCCTCAGGGCAGTATCGCGCGTTTTTTCCGATTGCGCGTGCCCGACGATGCTGCGTGCCAGGCCAGCTCTGCGCATGGCATGGCTCAACGACGAGCCGATCAAACCAAGCCCGATCAACGCGACACGCTCGAAAACCTGCCCCCTCATGGGCGCCCCATGAATTGCTGCAGGGTTGCAACCACACGACGATTGTCGTCCTCGGTGCCGATCGTCATGCGCAGCGCGCCAGGCAGTCCATAGGCGGCCACGCGGCGCAGGATGATGCCGCGCGCTTTCAGAAACTCATCGGCCGCGCGGGCGCTGTGGCCGGGTTCGGTCGGAAAGTGGATGAGCAGGAAATTACCGACGCTAGGCGTAACCTCAAGGCCGAGCCTTTCGAGCTCGGCGGCCACCCAAGGCAGCCACTTTTCGTTGTGGGCGACCGCCTTCTCGACGTGAGCGCGGTCCAAAATGGCCGCCTTGCCCGCGGCCAAAGCCGGCCCCGTCACATTGAAGGGGCCGCGCACGCGATTGAGCACGTCGGCAATGGCGGCGGGGCAGTAGGCCCAGCCCAAGCGCAATGCGGCAAGGCCGTAGATTTTGGAAAACGTGCGCGTCATCACGGTATTGCCGGTGGTGGCAACGAGCTCGAGTCCAGCCTCGTAATCATTGCGTCGCACGTATTCGCTATAGGCCGCATCCAAGACCAAGAGCACATGCGTCGGCAAACCGCGGTGCAGCCGGCGGATTTCGTCGTGGGGTAGGTAGGTCCCCGTGGGATTGTTGGGATTGGCGAGGAACACCACCCGGGTCTTGGCGGTGAGCGCGGCCAGCATGGCATCCACGTCGCAGCGATAATTCTTCTCTGGCACGGAAATAGGCTTGCCGCCGCTCGACAGCGTGGCGATTTTGTACATCAAGAAACCGTGCTCGCTGTAGATCGCCTCATCGCCCGATCCGATAAAGGCGTGCGCGAGCAGGTTGATCAGCTCATCGGAGCCCGCGCCACAAACAATGCGTTCAGGATCGAGCCCATAGTGGCCGGCGATCGCGCGACGCAGCTCCCCCGCGCTCCCGTCGGGATAGAGCGCCAGCGCGTCGGCGGCCGCCTTGTAGGCGGCAATTGCCTGTGCGCTTGGTCCGAGCGGCGTTTCGTTGGAGGACAGCTTAATGGGTTTGAGATCGCCCGCGACGCTGCTTTCACCGGGAACGTAGGCCTCGATCTCCAAGATGCCGGGCTGCGGCACGGGCTGAGTGTTGGGCATGGGATACTCTTGTCTTCGCGCCGCGCAAAATAGGGTGAGACCGGTGACTTGGCCAGCGGCTGCTGAGCTATTTGGCGAGCTCGCGCGAGCGGCGGGTGGCCGCATGCACGGCCTCGCGCATGAGCCGCGCCAGGCCGTCGGTGCCCATCAACACCTCGAGGGCGGCAAAAGTCGTACCTTTGGGCGAGGTTACGCTTGCACGCAGGGACGCGGGGGACGCGCTCGCACGCGCGAGGAGTTCACCGGCCCCGGACACGGTGTGGCGCGCGAGTTTCATGGCCAAGTCGGGTGCAAGCCCGGCCTCGATGCCTGCCGCCGCCAGGCATTCCGCCAGATAGAAGACGTAAGCCGGACCCGAACCCGAGACGGCGGTCACGGGGTCTAACAGGCCCTCATCGGCCACCCACTCCACCTCGCCGACGGCCTTGAGCAAGGCATCGCAAAGCTGGCGCTGAGCCGGCGTCACGTAGGCGTTGGCCACGGCCACGGTGATGCCGCGCGCAATAGCGGCCGGCGTGTTCGGCATCGCACGCACCACCGCGCGCTTGGCCTCCAGGTGGCGTTCGAAGCCCGCCAGCGTGCGCCCGGCGGCGATCGACAAGACGACCGTGCGCGCGCCCGCGTGGCGCGCCAGCTCCGGGAAAACCTCGTCCATGATCTGCGGCTTGACCGCCACGACGATCACGGCGGGCGGGGCCGACGGCGCCGCCAGCCGCGGGCTGGCATGCAAGCGGTAACGTTCGAGCAGCGCCAACGTGGCCGGAGGCGGGGAGGGATCCTGGATCAGGACGGCGCTGGGATCGAGACCCCGCTCGAGCCAGCCCGCCAAGAGCGCCGCCCCCATGTTACCGGCCCCGGCAAGCACCAGCGCGCCATCGGTTTTGAGTGTCATCCTGCACCGCCCACTTGAACGGCCGGGCCCGCACCCGACCTGCCAGCGGCCCATCTTAAGGTCGCGCGGGGGGAAATGGGAGCTCGAAGGCGGCAAAAAAGGGCTCAGGCCTGACCTTCGGTCTCGAACATGGTCGAGGCTAAGGCTTCCCGGCTGTCCTTGCCGGCCCAGACCACGAACTGGAAGGCTTGGTAGTAGCGCTCGCAGGCCTCGAGCGCCGCCCTCAGCAGCGCCTCGCATTGATGCGTTGTTGCCAGCGCGCCGTTCAGCATCAGCCCCTGGCGAAACATGATCAAACCTTCCTGGGTCCAGATATCGAAATGGCCGACCCACAATTGCTCGTTGATTTGCGCGACGAGCCGATAGACCTCGGCCAGGCGATTATCGGGAATCTTGGCATCGAAGGCGCAGGCAATGTGGAGCGTCTCGAGATCGTGGCGCCAATTAAGCGACAGGTGATAGTCGGTCCAGGCGCCCACCACGTTGAGCGTCAACTCGTCCTCGCTGCCACGGTCAAATGCCCAATCGTTGCTGCCCGCAATCTGCTCGAGCAGCGTAATGGGATTGTTCGTGCGGGTGCGCGTCATTTCAGCGATGGCCATTCCGTCCCTCAGTTTTTCACTCGCCCGCGATGGCTGCGTTCGAGTCTTTATGGAGTCAAGCTGTGGCGTTTGCTTCGATCCCACTACTGCGTAATCGCATGCCGGCGTGCGTTGCAAGACGGCGGTCTGATTGTCCACGGGCAAATAGGCCACGCCACCGCCGCGGGCCCGGCGGCGCAAAAGTTGGGGACAGACTGTCGATTGCCTGTGAAACGCCGTTGCGTTGCGGCGCGCCTACGTCGGCTTGCGCAGTGCGGCGATCTCGCTCTCGAGCTGAGCAATACGCAGGGCGAGCCGGTCGTTTTCCTCTCGCGCCCGTGCCGCCATCTCTTTTACCGCCTCGAACTCCTCGCGCTGCACGAGATCAAGGTCGCGCAGGAGGCGCTCGCCCTGTGCGCGCATCAGCGTTTCAACTTCGCGGCGCATGCCTTGCGCCGCACCGGCCGCGTCCGTCATCAGCTTGGCGAGCTCATCGAGAAAGCGGTTGCTGCTCTGGGTCATGCCCTAATCCCGACATCATCGGCGGCCCAACACCCACCTTGCCCTACTATGGCGAGCGCACGCGGCCCGTTCAAGCCGACGCTTGCACCCGCTCCATCCCTTGACACGGCGCCGAGCCTGCCGATAGGTCCCCATCCCATGCGCCTCTTCACGATCGCCTATCCCGCCATCGACCCGGTTGCGCTACGGCTCGGACCCTTGTCGGTCAAGTGGTACGGCCTTGCCTATATGGCCGGCCTGCTGCTCGGTTGGTTCTATGTCAAATATCTGCTGCGGCGAAACGACCTGTGGCCGCCGGCGGGCCCACCCTTCGCGCCCGAAAAGGCCGACGATTTGCTGTTGCTGATGACAATCGGCGTCCTCGTGGGTGGACGCTTGGGCTATGTGCTCTTTTATGAGCCGCAGTTTTTCCTGCAAAACCCGCTGGCCATTCCGGCGGTGTGGAACGGCGGCATGTCCTTTCACGGTGCCTTGATCGGTTCCATCATCGCCATGCTGTTCTTTTCCCGGCGTGTCGGGGCGGACATTTGGAGCGTATTGGACCTGAGCGCGGCGGCCACCCCCATGGGGCTGTTTTTCGGGCGGCTCGCCAATTTTATCAATGCCGAGTTGTGGGGCCGTGTGAGCGATGTGCCATGGGCGATGGTCTTTCCCGGTGCCGGTCCCGCGCCGCGCCACCCAAGCCAACTCTACGAGGCCCTGCTCGAAGGCGCGCTCTTGTTTGCGCTGCTGTTCTGGCTCACGCACAAGCGCCAGGCCTTGCGCCAGCCTGGCCTGCTCGCGGGCGTTTTTCTCGTCGGCTATGGTCTGGCCCGATCCTGCAGCGAGTTCTTCCGCGAGCCCGACCCTGGACACGTCTTCACGATCGGTCCCTTCACCGCCGGCATCATCTACTCCCTGCCGATGATCGTCGCCGGCATTCTCATCGCGCGCGCCGCCAGCAAGCGGGCGTCGAAGCCATCGATTGTGCCCGGTCATGTCGAGCGCTGAGGCGACGCACGCCGCCACGGGATTGCTTGCGGTTTTGCGAGAGCGCATTCGCCAGGATGGTCCGTTGCGCCTTGACGCCTATATGGCCGCGTGCCTGGCCGATGCGGAGCACGGATACTGGAACAAGCCTTGCTCGATTGGCGCCGAAGGCGATTTTATAACGGCGCCAGAGATCAGCCAGGTGTTCGGGGAACTGCTCGGCCTTTGGGCGGCAACCATTTGGCAGGGCATGGGCAGGCCGGCGCTGGTAAGGCTCGTCGAACTAGGCCCAGGCCGCGGCACACTCATGCGCGACGCCCTGCGAGCGGCCGCGGTGGTGGCACCCTTTCGCGCCGCCCTCAGCGTGCACCTGATCGAAAAGAGCCCGGCTTTGCGCGGCCTGCAGCAAGCTGTGCTCGCGCCAGGCGGCCCAGCGAGCCCGTGCTGGCACGAGCACCTGGCCGACGTGCCGGCCGGACCCACGATCGTGCTTGGCAATGAGTTTCTCGATGCCCTGCCGATTCGGCAGCTGGTGTTTTGCGAGGAGGTCTGGCGCGAGCGCACGGTCGAGCTCGATGGCGAGGGCGCCCTGCGCTTTGGCCTCGGCGCGGTCGTGCCGTTCCAAGGCCACGCCCCGGCGCGGGCGGGGGACGTGGCCGAGCTGCGCAGCGGTGAGGATGCGATCCTGCACGAGCTGAAAAAGCGCGCACCCGCCATCAGCGCCCTCTTCATCGATTACGGACCGGCAGAGCCGGCCTACGGCGACACGTTACAGGCGGTCCGGCGCCACGCCTATGTGGATCCCCTGAGCGATCCGGGCGACGTTGACCTCACCGCCCATGTTCACTTTGCCGGGCTCGCCCGAAGGGCGCGGGCGGCCGGTCTTGCCGTGCATGGTCCCCTGACCCAGGCGGATTTTTTGGGCCGCCTGGGCGTGGTCGAGCGCGCCGCGCGCCTGATGGCTGCCAACCCCGCCGCGGCCAACCAAATCGAGGCGGCGGTGCAGCGGCTTTTGACACCGACCGGCATGGGTGGGCAATGCAAGGTCCTGGCCGTGAGCTCACCTCAGCTTCCATCGCCTGCGCCTTTCGCTTAAGAAACCGTGCCATGCTGAAGCCCCTCACCGCCGTGCGCCTGGCTCCGCTGCCCGGCGTAGCGCACGGGTTCTTTACCCGCCTCGGCGGTGTATCGCGCGGCGTTTACGCCTCACTCAATTGCGGGCCGGGCTCGCGCGATGATCCGGCGGCGGTGGTGGCAAACCGCGCGCGCGTGCGAACGCAGCTTGGCGCTCAGGCGCTCTTAAGCGCGCATCAGGTGCACAGCGCCACGGCCCTCGTGGTGACCTCGGCCTGGCCCGACGATAAGCGCCCGCGCGCCGATGCCCTCATCACCGCCACGCCGGGCCTCGCCGTCAGTGCACTTACCGCGGACTGCGCTCCCGTCTTGCTTGCCGATGCAAAGGCCCGCGTGGTCGCCGCCGCCCACGCCGGCTGGCGCGGCGCCCTGGCGGGCATTCTGGAAGCCACCGTTGCGGCCATGGAAGGCTTGGGCGCCAAACGGGAGACGATCGACGCCGCGGTGGGGCCGACGATCGGACCGGCGGCCTACGAGGTCGGTTGCGAGTTTCAAGACGCCTTTCTTGCCCGCGACCCTTGCAGCGGAGGCTTTTTCAGCCTGCCCGCGGCGGGGTCGCGTCCCCACTTCAACCTGCCCGCCTATGTCGTTGATCGCCTGCGCCGGATCGGCGTTGCCATCACCGCCGAGCCGATGCCATGCACCTTTGCGCAGGAGGACGTTTTATTCAGCTACCGACGCTCCAGCCGCCACAACGACGACGACTATGGGCGCCAAATATCCGCCATCGTCTTGACTTAACGAACGTTTTCCACAAGTTTAAGAGCGGCAGTCAGTCTCGATCGGGGGAGGGGAGAGGTTTTCCCCTGTTGGGTTCTGGACGCCGTCGCCGACAGCCGTTAGGGAAGCGATTGGGGTAAGTACCGGCCACCTATCATCCGCCGCAGGGTTTGTACGCCGGCAGCCGGTTCAACAGGGACCATCGGTGAAGGGGGGACTTCGCTGTGAGAACCAGAAACGCTGCTGCGGCGCGGCGTGAGCATCTTGGGCGCACGCTCAGCATTTTCGCCGTGTTGGCGGCCGTGGGGCTGGCAGGGTGCGAAAGCGCCAATTCGCTGTTCGGCTCGAGCGCGTCGGCAACGCAAGACTCCATGGCTGCCGCCCCCGTGGCACCGCAGCCGCCGCTCGCCAAGGTGATGGTCGCCCCGATCATTGGGGCCCCCGACGCGGTCGCCAAGCAGATCCAACAGGAATTTACCAGCGCGATTGAAAAGCAGCGCGTGGCCGTGGCCGTCGCCAAGGACGAGCGCGTCGACTACACGCTGCGCGGCTACATCGTCGCGGCCAAGGATAAGCAGGGCACCAAGGTCTCCTACATTTGGGATGTGACAGATCCAACGGGCAAGCGCGTCAATCGCGTCACTGGCGAGGAGATGGCCTCGGCAGGCGGTTCGAAGGACCCGTGGGCGGCCCTCACGCCGGCGGTGGCCCAATCGATCGCCGGCAAGGCCGCCAATTCCTTCGCAACCTGGCTCACAACGCGTGGCCAGGCGGCGGTCGCCAGCGCGACCCCGCATCCCGCCGGCGTCGGGGCCCAGGCCCATGCCGAAGGCGCCCCCGCGGAAGCAAAAGCACCGGCACCCGCCAAAGCCGCGGTGGCAGCCGCAACGCCGCCCGCTGCGGGCGGCACGGCCACGGGCAGCATCAGCAACGACGGACCCCTGGCTGCCGTCGTGCCGGCGGTCAACGGTGCGCCAGGTGACGGCGGCACATCCCTGGCGAGCGCGTTGCAGCGCGAGCTGTCGGGCAAGGGCATTAGCGTGGCAAACAAGTCGGCCGCGGCGGCCTATCGCGTGGAAGGCACGGTGACGATGGGGGCCGCCAAGGAGGGCAAGCAGCCGATCCAAATTGAATGGCTCGTGCGCGACCCGCAGGGCAAGAAGCTTGGCACCGTGTCGCAGCGCAACGAGATCCCCGAGGGGTCTTTGGATGGCCCGTGGGGCAAGACGGCCGAACAAGCAGCCGGCGCCGCGGCGCAAGGAATTCTCAAGCTGCTGCCGCAGAAAGCGGTTAACTGAAGGCCAAGAATGCCACCGGGACGGGGCGTGGGCGGGTTCCAACACCCGCCCGCACCGTTTACAGGGGGCCGCTGTCCTTGCTAGAAGGCCCCGGCAGTGCGAACGGAGCGCGCGTTGATGCCCTTCGATACCCGAGACGCGAACCGTGGCCGGGGGGCGCTGAAGATGAAGCTGGTCGCTGGCAACAGCAATCGGCCGCTGGCTGAGGCCATCGCCGGGGCCTTGAAGCTGCCGCTTTGCCGAACGGTGGTGCGCCGCTTCGCGGACATGGAAGTCTTCGTCGAGGTGCAAGAGAACGTGCGCGGGCAGGATGTCTATATCCTGCAGTCGACCTCTTTTCCCGCCAACGACAATCTGATGGAATTGTTGATCCTCGTGGATGCCCTGAAGCGCGCATCCGCGCAGCGCATCACGGCCGTCATGCCCTACTTTGGCTACGCACGGCAGGACCGAAAACCCGGACCGCGCACGCCAATTTCGGCAAAGCTCGTCGCCAATCTGATCGAGCGCGCCGGCGTCGACCGCGTCATGACGGTCGATCTGCATGCCGGGCAAGTGCAAGGCTTCTTTGACATCCCGACCGACAATCTGTTTGCCGCCCCCGTCATGGTGCGCGACATCCAGGAGCGCTACGGGACCGCCAACCTGGTCGTGGTGTCGCCAGACGTGGGCGGGGTGGTCCGCGCCCGAGGCTTGGCCAAGCGTATCAATGTGCCGATCGCCATTTGCGACAAGCGACGCGAGCGGGCCGGCGAATCGGAAGTCATGAACGTGATCGGCGAGGTCAAAGGCAAACGCTGCATTTTGATCGACGACATCGTCGATTCGGGCGGCACGCTGGTCAACGCTGCCAACGCCCTGCTGGAGCAGGGGGCCACCGAGGTGCTCGCCTATGTCACGCATGGCGTGCTGTCGGGCGGCGCGGTTGCCAAGATCACAGGATCCCGGCTCAAGACCTTTGTCATCACCGATACGATCCAACCGACCGAAGCCGTCAAGGCGGCCGGCAACATCCGCGTGCTGCCAATGGCCCCCTTGCTGGCGGAAGCCATCGCGCGCACGGCGCGCGAAGAAAGCGTCTCAAGCCTGTTTTACTGAGGGCGCGCGCCGGCCGGCACTTCCACCCGTTCGCGTCCCCACGGCGTGACATAGACCGCGGCCGCGGTGGCGGCACCATAGGCGGCAAGCGACAGCCCGACGAGCGCAAACAGGCACCACAGCGGCGCCTGGCTCCAGGCCAGCAGGCCGGTGCCGACGGCAACGATGCCAAGGCGCAGGCTCGAGGCCAATACGGGGCCGAGCACCCTGCCTGCACCTTGCGCGGCGAAATAGAGGCAAAGTCCGAGCCCGAAGAGTGGAAACGTCGGCCCCGCGCACCGCAGATAAAGGTTGGCGGCGGCCGCAACCTCGGCGTCGGCGCTAAATAGTCCAGACCAAAGATGGGGCAGCGTCGCCACCAGCCCACCGATCACCCCGAGGGCCAGCGCCGACACCGCCGCGCCCGTCCAGGCTACGCGTCGCGCCCGTCCGATCCTGCCTGCACCCACCGCCATGCCAACCATTGGGACGCAAGCAACGCCGACGGCGAAGGCGATCGGAACCAGCAAAAACTCGAGCCGCGCGCCGATGCCATAGCCGGCCAAAGCTTCGGTGCCGAAGCCCGCAATCGCCCTCGTCAGGATCAGAACCGTCAAGACGGACTGCAAGGGAGAAAAAGCGGCAATCGCGCCAACCTGCAAGATGTCGAGGAACATCTCGGCGCGCCAAGGCATGCCCGTAAAGCGCAGCGTCAAGCGCCCGCGACCAGACCCAAGGTGCCAAAAGAGAAACAGTGTTCCTGTCGCGCAGCCGATCACCAAGCCCGCCGCTACGCCGGGCAAGCCCAACCGCGGAATGGGGCCGAGCCCCAGGCCGAGGGCGCCACCAAAGCCAATCTGCAGGGCTGAGACGCCAAGCAGCGTCAGCGACGGGATCTGCATATTACCGGTGCCGCGCACGATGGAGGCAAGCGTATTGAGCACCCACAGCAAGACCGCCGCCGACAAGGCGACGTTGGCGTAGGCCATGGCTTGATCCAGTACCGCACCGCGGCCGCCCAGGGTCGCGAACAGTGCGCGCCCAAACAGGGTGAACAGCAAAGAGAAGAATAGGCCCGTGCCCGCGCCGATCGCCAAGGCGTGCAACGCCAACGCGCTGGCGCGTGCCTCGTCGCCAGCACCGAGCGCCCGGCTGATCGCGGATGAGACGCCCCCGCCCATGGCGCCGGACGAGAGCATCTGCATGAGCATGATCATGGGAAAAACGAGGGCGATGGCGGCCAATGGCGCCGTGCCGAGAATGCCGACGTAAGACGTTTCGGCGATGGCCACGGCGGCGGTGACGCTGAGCGCGATCAGGTTCGGCAGAGCAAGGCGCAGCAGCGTCGGCAGCAGGGGTGCCTGCAAAAGCGCATTGCCGCTGGTAGGACGCGCTACCATTTGTGCGGATGCCAATGCCGGTGCCGGTGCCGCGTCGGTCACGAGAAAGCTACTCCGCTTGCGAGGCCTACGCCACGCGGTTCTGCTATAGAAGGTAAAGTCACTTGTCCACGATCTCGCCAAGTCTGCCCGGTGGCGCGGGCTCTCGATGTGGTTGGCGAACGCTGGTCGCTGCTGATCCTGCGCGATCTCAAACGCAAGGGGCCGCAGCGCTTTCATGAGCTCGAGGAGGGCCTGGCAGGGGCTGCTCCCAATACGCTGTCGGCGCGGCTTAAGGCATTGGCGGCGCACGGCGTGATCGCGACCCGGCTCTACGCGCGCCATCGACCGCACGATGAATAATTTCTCACGCCAAAGGGCCAGGATTTCGCGCCCGTGCTCAGGGCGCTCTATGCCTGGGGCGAGCGTCACGCCTATCCTCCCGCCGGCGTTTTGCAACGCCGGTGCCTGCGCGAGGACAACACTCAAAGCTAGCGGCGGCAAATGTCCGCAGCCCGTATGCGGGCTTCGCGGCGACGCGGCTCGGGTGTTTTCGCCGCAGATTGCAGGATTTACGCGCATTGCCGCGGGGCGCGGAGCTTTTCAGGATGGGGCTCGGCTTACCTCGCACCATTCAAGCTCGCTCATTTTTTTCTGGAAGGCTCCTGATCCCCATGCGGTTTGCGGGTTCGGCCTATTGTGCGGCAATTTTGCTGCTCGGCTTCAGCACTGCGGCGATTTCTGTCAGGCTCGACGGCACCGAGCACGCGCAAATCGCGGAAGCTTCGAAAGACCCCCCCGCGATGGCGCGCGCAAGGCCGGCTCCGCCGGAGCGGCGGATCGCTAACGCCGACTGGGCGGACCGGCTGCGCTCGGAGGATTTTTGGCAGGGGATGCGATCGCCGCAATCGCGCCCAGACGAAACGTCCCGCCGTGCCCCTGGCGGAACGCGCTTGGAGGGACCGCGCAGGTTCTCGCCGATCCAGCGCGGCGACGAGGGACGCTCCAGGGCGCCCAATTTGGCGAGCGGCAGCTACCGAACGGTGTGCGTGCGCCTGTGCGATGGCTATTTCTGGCCGCTGAGCTTTGCGGTCTCACGCGCCGCCCTCCCCAACGATCGGCGCAAGTGCGAAGGGAGCTGCGAGTCGCCGGTCAGGCTTTTCCTAGCGAAAGATGCGGAAACTGCGCTCGAGGACATGCGCGACGAACACGGGCGTTCCTATCGCGACTTGAAGACCGCTTTCGTCTATCGCACATCCTATGTTGAGAGCTGCAAATGCCGCGCGCATCCCTGGGAGCCGGCGGCGCAAGCCCGGCACGCGGCCTATGCGCGAGGTGCCAGGCCGAGCCTGCTCCGCCGCTGAATGTGGCCCCCAATCCAGCACGCGCCACACTGGGGCCGGCGTCGAGTCGCTAGGCCGCAAGCCCCAGCGCGTTGGCGAGCTCAGCCAGCGTCGCCTTTTCCTTATCGCTGACGGGTGTGCCGCCAAACCCCATAAAGCCGCCTTCCGCGGAGGCCTCAGCGGCGTTTTCGGCAATGTGACGCAGCCAGGTCTTGAAGCCGACGGCCTCGTTCGGCGCCTTATTGTCGATAAGCTGCGCCACCTCGTGCAGCGCGCCGATGGATTTGTTTTTCATGTCTCCAATTGCCACCCCCTTGAGCCGGGCTTGCACTTGATTGCGGGCGGCCTGGCGGCCATCGCCGCTCTCGAAGTCGTTGACCACGGCCTTGATCAGGTCGTTGGAACTCGGGTCGGCTTTGGCTTGCAGCAAGGTTCTACCCGTCGCCATCGACTCCTTGAGAATGCCGAAAAGACCGCTGGGATCGGCGGCGCTCACGGCCATCCCGGAGAGCATGACGCTCTCCAGGATTTGGTTCCATTCCTCGGGGGTGAAGTTCGTCTTGGCGGCCATTTGCTCACTCCTGAGCGGCGGCAGATGCGCGTCCGGCGGCGCGCTTTGCCTGGGTTTGTGGCTCGAGGCCGGCCAACCCGGCCGGCCGCGCCTTTGAGCCCCAGCCCCGTTCCTGCGCTCGCGTTACGAATTAGCAGTTGCAGTTACGGTGTTGGGTTGGGTGGTTGATCTGGATGGTTTTGCCCGTCGTCATCGTGCGCGTGGGCAACGTGGCGGTCTGGGCCAGGTGCTGCGTCTGGTGCAGCACGACGGTGCGATTGTGCACCCGGGTCACCACGTTGACACGCGTGACCGGCTGCACGCGGGTTACATTAATGATGCGCTTGAGGTGCTTTTGGTAGTTCGTCCTATTCACGTCTTTGTACTGGGTGACGTTTCTGACGCGCTGTACGGTCTTGTATTTATAACTGGTGCTCACTTTGCTGGCGGGGCGATTGCATTCGGCACAGTTTGATCGCTGCGCTTGAGCTTGCGACGCGCCCAAGGCGAACGCTATCGCTGCGACCAAGCCGGCGGCGCCGCACAATCCCTTCACAGATCTCGTCATAGCTAAAATCTCCGAATAGGATTCTCCTTCTCCGCTCCCTGGCCGACTCTTCCGAACCCGGAGAGAGCGAGCAATCAGACGATGACCTGAACCGCGAGGCGGAACACCCTGACTTCCTGGGCGAAAAGCCGCGCCCGGCCTGTCAACCTGCTGCACCGTCGCCTTGTTCTCGCCCCTCTCGCGCCAAATTTCGGGGCCCTGTTGGGCCCCTGCTCGCGCAAGCGACCAAGCACACGGGGAAAAGTGAAAATGCGTGTACTTCTGACGGCCGCCTTGGCGGCCTTGCTGAGCGTTGCGTCGACTTCTGCTTTTGCCGCTGCGCAGAAGGATTGTCAGCCGCAAGCCATTCGTGATCTCGAACGCCGGGCGCCGCAGGGATATGCCGTTTACCTGGCCATGCGCAACAAGGCGCAGTTCCTGGCTTTCCTGACGTGTCAGGATGTTCAGCTCGGTCTTTCCACGGCGGTGCACGAGTCCGTGCACATCCTGACCGAAGAGCGTGACGCCTATCCATTGATCGCTGGAGATTTCCTACCGCGCCAGCACCTCGTAACGAAATTTTATCCCCCGCGCGAGATTGCCGGCAAGTTCAAGGCTGACAGCTACGTACAAACCTACCTTCGGCGCGGCGCTGCGTCTTCGGCCGATGACCTGATCTATCTGCTCGACGAATTGAACGCTTATAGTCACGATCTCGCCGCTGCGAGCCAGCTCGTCGGCCTGAAGGCGCGCGACGAGCAGGTCGATCACCGCGCGGGCCTCGCGGCGCTGATGGCCTTTTTTCTTGAGTACGTGGAGGTAGCGCGCGAGCGCAAGCCCTCAACCTGGGAAGGCTTGCGGCGTCCCGAGATCAAAGGGTTGCTGGCGACCCTGTGGGTACAGGCGGAATCGACCCTGATTGCCTCCCTGCCCATTCGTGGCTTCGGCGGCGAGGCCTACCTGCAACGCCTGTGCGATCGGCGCAATGGCGGGGCGCTGGCCGAGCTTTTCGGCCGACCGCCGATCGATGCCTCCGCCTGCGTCGGACTTGCCACGGCATCCTCGCCGACGGGCGCGGTGACGAAATAGCCTTGAGCGCGTTGGCGCCCACGCACAGCCGCGCCGCGCAACACGGCTAAGCCCGCCAAAATACTCAGGTCATTCTGCGCGCGGTCTGCGGAGAATGCCTGAGTGCGCCAACCTGCATCTGGACGCAGAGTGAGACTGCGCGGCCGACGCGCTGGCGAACGCCCCCGTGTCTCCCCCTTTTTGCAGGCAACAACAAGCAAGGAAGCGACGTGCGAGCGATTGCAGGACAAGCGGCCTGCCTAATTTGAGAAGGGAATGCAGCCATGACCGACAACATTGTATCGACGATTTCGCGCTTCTTGACGCCGGAGCTGATCAGCAAGATGGCTTCCGCCACTGGGCTCGACCGCACCATGGCACACAAGGCAACGGCGGCGGCCGTGCCCGCCATTCTCACTGGCTTGGCCGACATGGCCGCAAAAGGAGGCGGCGCACGGCAACTTGCAAATGCCGTGGCCGAGCAACCAAGCGACCTGCTTGGCAGCATCGCCAACAGCCTCACCGGGGCTCAGCAAATGGCGGATAAAGGGGCGAGCCAATTGTCGACCTTGCTGGGCGGCGGCATGCAAGCCATGTTGGCCTCGACGATTGGCAGGTTCCTGGGCATCGGCGAAGGTCCCATGCGCATGCTCTTGGGCCTCATCACGCCAATCGTCCTAGGCGTACTCGGACGCGAACAACGCGCCCAGAGCCTGGACGCCACTGGCCTGGCGCGCCTATTGGGCGGACAAAGGGAGGAGATCGCATCCGCCATGCCCGCCGGTCTTGCTCGCCTCTTGCAGGAGAGCGGCTATGCGGCCGGCACGGCGTCCTCGTCGGCGCGGCCAGCGTCAGCCAACCTGCGGGTGGCGGGAGAGACGGCGCCCGCTTCTTCAGGCGCACGCTGGGCTTATTGGGCGCTGCCCCTGCTCGCTCTTGCCGGCCTCATCTGGTTCCTCTTCCCGAAAGAAGAGCGCACGGTGGAAGCCGTGCCGGCCACGCAAACGACCAGCCTGCCGGCCCGGGCAACCAACGACGCGCTGGTGAAGGTGACTTTTTTGACAACGGCGCCGCAGGATTGGACGTCGATCGGCGCCTCGCCCAACGAGTATACCAACCAGGACGTCTATAACACTGCGGGTGAGAACCTGGGCACGATCCGGGATCTTCTCATCGGTCCCGATGGCAAGGCGGCCGCCGCCATCATCAACGTGGGGCGCTTTCTCGGCATCGGGGACAAGGAGATCGCCGTCCCCTTCTCCGCGTTACAGATCGTGAGGCAAGGTGACAGTCGGCGCATTGTCATTGATGCCGTCAAGGAAGGCGTGCAAGCGGCCCCAACCTTCACGCGGCGTGCCAGCGCCAAGCCCTAGCACACCTGCCGCGACAGCTATGGTGGTCGCGTGCCGAGGATCGATGCGACCACGCGGGAAAGACTGGCGGCGCGGGCTCGTGCGGAGGCCTCAGTGGGCCACCGCTTGAGGTGGCGATAAGGCCCGGCGCCGCCGCTGCTGCGCCCAGACGATGAGGCCAAGTAAGCCAAGCGCGGGGAGCACGAACCAATAGCGGCTCGGGCGCTCGGCAGGCATGAGGACCGACAGCACCTGGTCACCCGGCTGCAAGCCATACTTCGCCGCTTCGCTGGCGAAGCGAACACTCTCGACCGCCATTGCCTGCCCCTGCGCGCGCACCACCAATCCTGCCCGTGCCAGCCGCTCGGCACCCCCCTCACCTGCGCGCATGCTAAGACGCACGAGCTTCGCGACGTCCTCACCCGCGCGTGACTGGCTCTCCACACGCAAGCGCAAAGTCGAGCCCAGCGGCACCTGTTCGGCCAGTCGCACGAGTTCTTGAGCGGGCCGCGCCTCGAACGGGGCCTGCAATTGATCGAGCCAGTAGCCTGGTCGGAACAGCGTGAAGCAGATGAGCAACAAGGCGAGCGTCTCGTACCAGCGATTGCGTGTCAGCAACCAATTCTGGCTCGCCGCCACAAAGGTACCCATCGCCAGGATGGCGCAGCCGACCACGAGCAGAAAATGGCCGACCCCGCCGATGTCGATCATCAGGATTTCCGGGTTGAAGACAAAAACGAACGGCAGCAAGGCCGTGCGGTTCTCGTAGCGCATGCCTTGCCAACCGACCTTCAACGGGTCGGCACCGGCGATCGCGCCCGCGGCATAGGCGGCAAGACCGACGGGTGGCGAAACGTCCGCCATCAAGCCAAAATAGAATACGAACATGTGCACGGCGATCAACGGCACAGCAACGTCGTTCTGCGCCGCAAGTTCAACCACCACCGGTGCCATCAAGGTGGCGACCACGACGTAGCTCGCCGTCGTGGGCAGGCCGGTGCCGAGGACCAGGCAGATCAGGCCGGTCAGCAGCAGCATGATGACAAAATTTCCCGCCGACAGGAATTCGACGATTTCCGTCATGACGAGCCCGACGCCGGTCAACGTCACGGTGCCGACGATGATGCCCGCGGTGGCAGTGGCAATGCCCACCGCGGTCATATTGCGGGCGCCCGCCTCCAGCCCGGCGACGAACTCGCCAAATCCGATCCGAAACTCGGCGATGAGCCCGCCCTGACGCCGGAAGTAGGCGGTCAGCGGTCGCTGCGTAATGACGAGACCCGCCATGCCCACGACCCCCCAAAACGCGGCAAGACCGGGTGACATCTCTTCCACCATCAGACACCAGATCAGGACGCAGACCGGCACGAGGTAGTGCAGTCCGGTGCGCGCGACCTGATAAAAGTCCGGCACCGTGGCCAGTGCTTGGCTTGCCTCGTGGCTGGGCAAATCGGCAAAGCGAGCACGATAAGCCACGAGCGCGAGATAGCCGGCGGTCACGAGCAGCAGAGCAATAGGGCTCGTCGCATCCCCGAAAACGTCCTTGCTCCAGCCGAGCCCCCAGTAGAAAAGACCGGCGAGAATGACGAGACCGCAGAAGGTCGCCACCGCCAATGTGAGGCCCTCGGCCAACGATCGGCGGCGCTGGCGCGGCAAGCCCGTCATGCCCCGCTTCACCGCCTCGATATCGACGATATAGAACAGCGCACCGTAGGTGATGAGCGCGGGCAGGAAGGCGTGGCGCACGACATCGGCATAGGAAATGCCGACGTATTCGGCCATCAGGAAGGCCGCCGCACCCATCACCGGCGGCATCAGCTGGCCATTGACACCGGCCGCACATTCGATGGCACCCGCCTGCACGGGCGAATAGCCGACGCGCTTCATCAGGGGAATCGTGAAGGTGCCGGTGGTGACGACATTGGCGACCGAAGACCCCGAAATCATACCGGTCAGCCCCGACGAGACGACGCCCGCCTTGGCCGGCCCGCCGCGGAATTGGCCTAGCAGCGAGAACGCAAGTTGGATGAAGTAATTGCCGCCCCCGGCCTTTTCCAACAGCGCTCCGAACAAAACGAACAGGAATATGAAGGTCGTCGAGACGCCAAGCGCCACGCCGAATACGCCCTCCGACGTCAACCAGAAATGCGAAGCGGCGCGGCCGATCGAGGCGCCCTTGTGCGCAAGCAGTCCAGGCAACCACGGACCGGTGAAGACGTAAACGAGGAAGCTCAGCGTAAACAGCGGCATCCAGGGGCCTTCGACGCGACGCGAAGCCTCGATCAGCACCAACACCCCGACGGCCGCGACGACGATATCGGCCCGCGTGGGCAGGCCCGGCCGCATGGCAAGATCGTTGTAAAAGATGATGAGATAGAGCACGGAGCCGATGCCGGCCGCCGCCAGCAGCCAATCGCCTAGGGGTACGCGGGCGCGCGGCGAGGACTTGAATGCCGGGTAACTGGCAAAGGCAAGCAGCAGCGCGAACGTGAGGTGGATGGCGCGGGCCTCCGTGTCGTTGAACACGCCAAAGCCCAGCGCGAAGGCGAGCGGGGAGGCATACCAAAGTTGAAACAACGACCAGGCGACGGCAGCGCAGAAAAGAAGGCCCGCAACCCACCCGCTTGGGTGGCGTCCGCCCATGTCGGCCTCGGCCACGAGGGCCTCAAGGTCGACCGGCGGTGTGGTGTTGGCATCAGCGTGCCGCGGCGAGCCCATCATCTCCTGCTACATTGTCGGCGGCCCCCTGGCGGGCGCCGCGTGCAACCGCGTCCGGCCGAGCCCTGCTCAAATCCAACCCTTTTCCTTGTAGTATTTGAGGGCGCCAGGGTGCAGCGGCGCCGATAGGCCGGCCTTGATCATCTCCTTGGGGTCAAGGTTGGCGAAAGCTGGATGTAGCTTCTTGAATTCATCAAAATTGTCGAACGTCGCCTTGACCAGGTTGTAAACGACATCCTCGGGTTGCTTGGCGCTGACGGCCAGCGTCGCCATCACACCGTAGGTCGTGGCTGGGTTCGGGTTGTTGGAGTACATGCCGCCCGGAATCGTCGCCACTGAGTAATAGGGAAACTTTTTGATCAAGGCGTCGATGGCTGGGCCCGTCAGCGAGACGAGCTTTGCACCGCAGGTCGTGGTCGGATCCTGGATCGCGGCCGAAGGGTGACCGACGCCGTAGTAAAAGCCATCGATCTTGTTGTCGCAAAGTGCTGGACCCTGCTCATCGGCCTTCAGCTCGGCGGCGAGCGCGAAATCCTTCGTCGTCCACTTCAACTCCTCCAACAACTGCTCCATCGAGGCGCGCGTGCCCGAGCCCGGATTGCCGACATTGAAGCGCTTGCCCTTGAAATCCTCGAACTTCCCGATGTTGGCTTCCTTGCGCGCCAACACGGTAAAAGGCTCTGGGTGCACGGCGTAGACGGCCCTAAGTTCGCCATCGGCCTTGTCCTTGAACTGCTGCTGACCCTTGACAGCATTGTACTGCACGTCGGACTGCGTCATCCCGAAATCGAGCTCTCCCGACTTGATCGCATTGACGTTGAATACCGAGCCGCCGGTCGATTCGACCGAGCAGCGAATCCCGGTCTTGGCACGGTCCTTGTTCATCAGCCGGCAAACCGCACCGCCGACGGCGTAGTAGACCCCGGTGACGCCACCCGTGCCGATGGTTATGAACTTCTGCTGGGCTTGGCCAGCTGTCGGATATGCGCTCAGCATCAGCATGGCTGCGAGCGCGCCGCAAAGGGCGAAGGCAAACCGGTGCTGCAGCATATGGGTCTCTCCTATCATCGGTGTGGGCATGACCCCCCTCTCAGCAATCCTGCGGCACTCGGGGCGCACAAAGCCCCGGGGGACGCGGCCCGCTTGTTTGCATCAGCTGAGGGGCACGATGCAACTCCTGATCCCGCCGCAGCCATCGCGGCCCGAGCCGTCGGCCGGGCGCGCGGCACGCCTGCCCCGCGCGGCTTCACCCGAAAAGCCCGCCCGGGCGTGGCGCCAAGCACCACGTTCGGCGGCTTTTTGCCGCTTTTTAGGGTCCAAGCTCCGCGCGGGGCCGCACGGCCGCTATCCACAAGCCTCCCTGCCTTGGCTAGCATGCAGACCTATTTGTTTGCGCGCCGGCTGGCCCTTGCTACCCCCTTTCGCCCGGGGTTGCCGCGGGCAGCCGTGCCTCGGCTGAAAGCCGGCCATCACCGGAGTGGGACATGTTGACCGTATCGAAGGATCGCCCGTTGCTCACCACCATCACGGGCTCCCTGCCACGCCCGCAATGGTTTGTCGAAAACCTCAAGACCCGACCCTTCTCGCTGGCGATGACCGAGGTGGGCTTCCGCGAGCAATACAGCGATGCCCTGGCAGCGCACTTTTCCGATCAGCAAAGAGCCGGTCTCGATCTTTTCAGCGACGGTGACGCGCGCTGCGATTGCGACGTTGGCGGGCGATCCTGGTTCGGCTATGCGGCCGAGCGCCTGCGCGGGCTCGAAGGCCATCACGTCGGGCGAGGTCGCACCGCATCGAGCCGGGACAAGGCCGCCGGTGACATCATGTTTGAGGTGCTTGAAACGCGCGTGCTGCCCAAGGTGGTGGGGGAGATCACCCGCGGCCCCTTGGAATACGCGCACGTCTGGAAAGTTGCCCAGCGCCAGACACGCAAGGCCGTAAAATTCGGGGCAATATCGGCACAGATGTTGGCGACCGGTCTCACTAACCTCTACTACCCCGGACGGCGCGAGCTGATCATGGCACTGTCGGAAACCATGAATACTGAACTCAATGAACTCGCCGACGCCGGTTGTCCGGTCATCCAGGTGGAAGAGCCGGCGATCCACGGCATGGTCGGCGTCGACGACAAGGAGGTCACCGGCGATTTTCTCGTGCAGGCCTTCAACCGCGAGGTTCGGGGCTTGCGGCAAAAGACGGAAGTGTGGTGCCACACGTGTTGGGGCAACCCCGCGGCCCAACGCACGGAAACCCGGCGGCGCTTTTATAGCGACGCGCTAGCCTACTTCGACAAGCTCGACGTCGACGTCCTCACCCTCGAGGCCGCCGACAATGGTGGCGATGAGCTCGAAAGCTTCGGCAAAGGCATCGATCCCAGCAAAAAGATTGCCATCGGCGTCATCAGCCACCGCACCTTGCAAGTCGAGCGACCCGAGGAGGTGGCAAACCTCATTCGCCGGGCGCTGATGGTGATCCCGCCGGAACGGTTAATCATCTCCACGGACTGCGGTTTTGGCCGACAAGGTATGAGCCGCCTGCACGCGTTCTACAAAATGGTGTCGCTGACGTTGGGTACCAACATCGTGCGGCGCGAACTAGGCTTAGCCGAGGCCGACATTCTGGCCGCCGATCCGAAGGGCGCGTTGCTGGCCTGAGCCTGCCGAGCGGCGCCGCGGCCCTCAAAAGCGGGAGAAAAGCTGGGTGAAGCCGTAGAGCTTATCGTCTAACCCGTTCATGCGGCAGGCGTGCCAATAGGTGGCGACATTGACGCTGATCACGGGTTTGTCGAGCCAACGCTCGGCTTCATCGGCAAGGCGCGCCATCGGCAAATTGGCACCGAATTGCACGATGGCCTCGACATCTGCGCCGTCAACGGCCCTAAGGGCCTCGATCATGTCGCGCGCCGTCAGAATAGAATAGGACGCGGGACTTTTGCCGCGCAGGTGGTTGAAGCGGACGATCTCATAGCCGTGCGGCGCCAATACGCCCCGCAGCTTGGGCTCAATCGAGGGATAGTAGGGCTCGATCACCGCGACCCTCTTTTCAACGCCATGCCGTTGCAGCGCCTCGATCACCGCCTCGGATGCCAGCGCCACGGGAATTTCGAAACCAGCCACCGCGCGCACGCGCCGTTTCAGCTCATCGCCCCACGCCAGGTTGCCGCCCCAGACCGACAGGGCTGAGATGCCGAGGATGAAGGCGTTGGGCTTACAGTCCATGACGCGGTCGACCGCGTCTTCGAGCGCGCTATCGATGAGGCGGATCGACTCGTCGAAGTCCTCGCTCGTACGGATCGGCATATCCGGAATGACCATACGCGCTAAATGATTGGTTACGCCGGGTGGTCGCATGTCGTCGTATTCGGGCTGAACCACGGTGTTGGTGGAAGGCGTGGTGACGCCGAATGCCAAGCGCCAGGCCAGGTAATCGCGCATCCTCAGCCTCACGCGGAACCAACAGTGCTTATGCGCACTGCGTCACACTAGCAGGCGCGAGCCGCTCGGCATAGATTGGCCCCCTTTCGGCGGGTGCACAGGCGCATTGCCGCTGGTTGTGGACCGGTCGCCTTTTTGCGTGTCATAGTCGGCACGCACGAGGGCGCCGCTGGCAACAACTGAGGCCCGGGGCGGGCTTAGGCGCGACGGGAGAAAACGATGGTGCGAAGAGTGTTAGGTTTGGCTGCCACGCTCATGGCTTTTGCTCTCATGAGCGACGCACTGGGCCAGCAGACGGTGAAGGTCGGCGCGATCTATCCCTTGAGCGGCAATGCGGCAAGCGCCGGCAACTATTCGAAGGCTGCCATCGAACTTGCCGTAGAGCTCGTCAACAACGACCATCCGGAGTTGAAGGATCTTCCGCTCGCCGCCGGCAGTGGTCTGCCGGGCTTGGGCGGCGCCAAAATCGAGGTGATATTCGCCGACAACCAGGGAACTCCGGCGGCCGGACAAAATCAGGCCTTGCGCTTGATTACGGAAGAAAAGGTGATTGCGCTGATCGGCGCTTATCAGTCAGGGATTACGGTCACGACCAGCGCCATGGCCGAGCGCCACGGCGTTCCCTTCATAACTCCGGAATCGGTGGCTGCCAATCTGACCGAACGGGGATTCAAATGGTTCTTCCGCGCTACGCCAGTGGCCGGAGACTTCGCCCGCGCCTACTCGGATTTCCTCAAGGAGCAGAAGGCGGCCGGACAGAAGGTCTCCTCGATCGCCATCGTCAACGAAAACACGGAATATGGCAACTCCGTCGCCAGCGTCATCAGGGACGTATTCGCCAAGGAGGGTCTCAACGTTTCCCAGGTAATCCCCTATTCCGCCAACACGACCGATGTACAGCCGCAGGTCCTCCAGCTTAAGGAGAAGAACCCTGACGTTGTCATCTTCGTGTCCTACACGTCGGATGCTATTCTCTACGCCAAGACCATGAAGGATCTGAATTGGAAGCCGGCGATCATGATTGCCGACAATGCTGGCTTTAACGACCCCTCCTTCGTCAGCACATCGGGAGCATTGGTAGAGGGACTGGTCAATCGCTCCTCGTTTGCGCCGGGCAAGGCAGGCAGCCTCAGCGCACTGGTCAACGACCTCTACAAGAAGAAGAACAACGTCGACTTGGATGATGCCTCCGCCCGTGCCATGCAGGGTATGCTGATCCTCGCCGATGCAATCAACCGCGCCGGCTCCACCGAAGCCGCGAAAATTCAGGCGGCGTTGCGCGCGACCGATCTCAAAGCCAGCCAGGTCGTAACCGGATACAACGGCGTCAAGTTCGATGAAAAAGGCCAGAACGTCCTGGCATCGAGCCTTATCACGCAGATGCAGGGCGGCAAGTACGTCCCTGTCTGGCCGAAGGACAAGGCCGCCGGCGAATTGAGGCTCCCCTACAAGGGCTGGTAGTGATGCTTGCCCTTTGATGCCGGGCGTCCCCGGCCTTGCTGGCCGCAAGCCGCACCAGCGCTAGCCAACGCCGACCCGCCAACCATGTCTGCCATCCTCCTGCAAGTGATCGTAAGTGGGCTGCTGATCGGGGCCGTGTACGCACTTTTTTCTTCGGGCCTGACACTGATCTGGGGGATGATGAACGTCATCAACTTCGCGCATGGCGACTTCGTCATGCTGGCGATGTACACCGCGTTCATAGTCTGGACGGCATTTGGCGGCGGTCCGGCCGCGGCGGTACCCGTGGCTGCCATCATTCTGGCGACCATTGGCGTCCTCAGTTATTTCCTGCTCGTGCGCCACATCATGCGCGGACCGATGCTCGCGCAGATCCTCGGCACGTTCGGACTAGCGCTATTGCTGCGCTACTCGGCCTTCTGGTACTTCGGTGCCAACTTCAAGACGCTGCCCGATGATATGTTGGGAGCGCCATTCGTGGTCGGCAGTATCCGGATTGACGCGCCGCGCTTGCTGGCCGGAACGATTGGCCTGCTCGTCACCTTGACGCTGCACTTATTGCTTACGCGCACGCAGCTCGGCAGCCGCATGCTCGCGGTGTCCGAAGATGCAACCGCGGCGCAGCTGATGGGGATCCGACCCGAGCGCATGCAAGCCGTGGCATGGGCACTCGCTGCCGGTGCGACCGGCATTGCCGGCGCGCTGATCGCCACCTTTTTCTACACCTCGCCGACGGTCGGCGAGACGCTGGCGATCGTCGCCTTCGTCACCGTGGCCTTCGGCGGCTTCGGTAGTGTGCCGGGAGCCCTGGTCGCGGGACTGCTGATCGGCGTGATCGAGGGACTTTCGGCCTTCCTGATCGGACCCGTTTACAAAGACGTGGTCGTCTACCTCCTGTTCGTCCTCGTGCTGTGGATCAGGCCGCAGGGCTTGATGGGTAAGGCATAATGCGGCGTCGCTTGCTCTATGGCGCGGTCGGCGCGCTCATTCTGGCTTATCCGCTGCTGACCGCCAGCGTCCCGGTGTATCAGCGCCTCGGCGCCTTAGTGCTGCTTTCGGCGATCGGCGCCTCGGCTTGGAATTTGATTGGCGGCTACGCCGGTCAAGTTTCCGTCGGCCACGCCGTGTTCTTCGGCGCCGGTGCCTATGCCGCGCTCGCGGTCTATAGCCACTTTGGCCTACCGCCGCTCGCCGGTGTTCCGCTGGGTGCGTTGGTCGCGGCCTTGATCGCCGCCCTCATCGGGGTGCCGACGCTGCGCCTGTCGGGGCACTACTTCAGCATGGCGACCATTGCGGTCGCCGAACTCGTGCGCGTGCTTATCACCAATTGGGAATGGGTCGGCGGAGCGCAGGGCATCTCGGGACCAGCGGTATCGCGCACGTTGCTCGATCTCTCATTCACCTCGGCGCTTCCCTATTACTATATCTTTCTCGCGGTCTTGGCCGCCATACTGTGGACCACACGGCGCATCGAGACGAGCCGCATGGGCTTTTATCTACGCGCCATCAAGGATTCGGAACGCGCCGCGCGCTCGCTGGGCGTTGCTGCCGGGCGCTACAAGCTCTACGCCTACATGCTGAGTGCCGGGCTCACGGCAGTGGCGGGATCCCTCTACGCCCTGATGTTCGGATTCGTGGATCCGGATTCGGGCTTCGGCATTCTGATCTCCGTAAAGATGCTGATTATGGCCGCGCTCGGCGGCAGCGGACTGCTCTTGGGACCACTGATCGGCGCCATGATCCTCGTGCCCTTGGAGGAGATCTCCAACAGCCTGCTCGGTGGCAAGGGAGCTGGGCTGACCTTTGTCGTCTACGGCGCCATCATTGTCGTGATTGCTCGCTTTCTGCCGAGCGGCATTCTCCCGGTACTATTGGGCAGCGGGACGGCGCCCAAGTCAAAACCGGCGGCGGCCGAGCAGCCCCATGCTGCTTGATGGACGCAACATCACCAAGGCCTTTGGTGCCTTCAAGGCGGTGGACAATGCCTCCGTGGGCGTCAAGTCGGGCGAGGTGCTGGGACTGATTGGTCCTAACGGGGCGGGCAAGTCGACGTTTTTCAATTGCCTGACTGGCGATCTCGCGCCCACCAGCGGCAGCGTGCATTTCCAGGGACGCGATGTGACCGGCCTGGCACCGGAAGCGCGCGCCCGCGTGGGGATTGCGCGCACCTTCCAGGTCCCGCTTACCTTCGTATCCATGTCGGTCATTGACAACGTTACAATCGGCGCCTTTCTGCGCCTGCCCAAGACCGCCGATGCCCGCGCCAAGGCACGCGAGGTAATCGATTTTGTCGGGCTTGGGCCCTATGCGGATGCACCCGCCAATCGTTTGGGCACGCCCGGGCGCAAGCGGCTGGAGATCGCGCGCGCGCTCGCCTCCGAGCCCAAGGTGCTCCTGCTTGACGAAGCCATGGCCGGCCTCACGCCCGCTGAAATAAGGACCGCCATAGAGCTGGTACGCCGGATCCATGCGCTTGGCATCACCCTTATCATTGTCGAACACATCATGGAGGTCATCGTCTCGCTTGCCGAACGCGTGGTGGTCTTCCACCAAGGACGCGAGATTGCCCGCGGTACACCCCACCAGGTTACGCGCGACACGCGTGTGGTCGAGGCCTATCTTGGCAAACGCCACGCGCAGAAACTGAGCGGAGGCGCGGCATGAGCGCACCGCTGCTCGCGGTCAGCAATTTGGAGGTGCGCTACGGCGATTTGATCGGCGTCAGCGACGTCTCCCTCGAGGTGCCGCAGGGCAGCATCGTCGCGCTGCTCGGCTCCAACGGCGCGGGCAAGACCAGCACGCTCAACGCCATCGCCGGGCTCGTTCCCGCCAGCCGCGGACAAATCAGGCTTGCCGGTCAGGAGATCACCGGCGTGCCAGCCTACGCCATCGTGCGCAAAGGCTTGGCCTTGTCGCCCGAGGGCTGGCGTTTGTTCGTGCAGCAGAGCGTGGAGAACAACCTGCTACTCGGGGCGACCTCGATTGCCGACCGGACGCGGGTCCCGCGCATGCTAGAGCGCGTTTATAGCGTCTTTCCGCGGCTTGCCGAGCGGCGGCGCCAACAGGCTGGGACCATGTCGGGCGGTGAGCGGCAGATGTTGGCCGTTGCTCGCGCCCTGATGAGCGATCCCAAGCTGCTCTTGCTCGATGAGCCGAGCCTTGGCCTAGCACCCACCATCATCGAAACCATGTACGAAACCTTTTTGCGCCTGCACAAGGAGGGGCTCACCATCTTGCTGGCCGAGCAGTCGGTGGACCTTGCCTTGGAAGTGGCGGACCAGGCGTTTGTCCTGCAAGTCGGGCGCAGCGTGCTGTCTGGCAAGGCGCGTGAACTTTCCAACGATCCGGAAGTGCAACGCATTTACCTCGGCATCACCTGAGCCCGACAGGGAGCTAGCCTTGCGACGGCAACGGCACACCCGCCGCGCCAAAGGCCCGGCGCTGGCGTTCGCCCACCGCCTCGAGAGCAAAGCCTTCGATCGTTGCATTGAAGATATTGTGCCAGTTCAGCTTGGCACGCAGATGCAGAAATACGCCGCCAAGCCCGATCGCGGCGCGATCCATGAACACAAACTCGCGCGGTACCCGCACCGGCCCCTTCTCCTTGAGCGCCTTGTGCACGGTGAACGCTTCTTTGCGCCCATATTGCCCCGGCGTGGTACCGTCGGCGATTTCGCGCTCGCGGTCATCGAGCAATGGGCCATAAATAAAGCGAGCCCAGATGTTGAGGACATCGATCAACTCGTGACTGAGGCCGACAAAGCCCCAGGTCTCATAGGCGTGCACGACGAGCTCACGCTTGTCATAGAGCAGCCCGTTATAGAGATCGATGACCCCTTGCACGAACGGCGTGGAGAAGGTCCGGATACATCCATAGTCGAGCAGGTTGATACCGCCGGGCGTCGGCAGCCCACCGGCGCCGGCCTCGGGCCGGGCCGGGAACACCGAGTAATTGCCGAGGTGCGGATCGCCGTGGATGACGCCGTAGTGGGAGAAGGGATACCACCAGGCCCGGAACATGGCGCGCGCGATGGCGTTGCGTCCCTCCAGGGGCGCGGCGGTGTAATCGAGCAGCCGCCGCCCCTCGAGCCAGGTCATGGTCAACAGTCGGCGTGTCGATAGCTCGGGCAGCACGCTTGGCACGCGGATGCTTGGATCATCCTTGAAGATCAAGGCATAAAGTGCCGTGTGCCGGGCCTCCAGTTCGTAGTCGAGTTCCTCACGCAGCCGTGCCGAGACCTCTTTGAGGATTTCGCCGGTATCGATGGCAGGGTTCATGCGCGCGTGCAGCGCGAACACGACCTTGAGCTGGGTCAAGTCGGCCTCGACGGCCGACTGCATGTCGGGATACTGAAGCTTGGCGGCCAGCGGACGCCCATCGTGGGCCACGGCACGATGGACTTGGCCGAGCGACGCGGAGGCCGCCGGCATCATCTCGAAGGTCGCAAATCGCTTTTGCCAGTCGCTCCCGAGCTCAGCCAGCATGCGCCGCCGCACAAAAGCCGGTCCCATGGGCGGGGCCTGTGACTGCAGTTGCGACAGCTCGTGGGCGTACTCGGCGGGAAGGGCTTCGGGGATGGTCGCCATCAGCTGCGCCACTTTCATGATCGGCCCTTTGAGGCCGCCCAGTGCCGCCGCCAGGGCGGCCGCGTTTTTGCTGGCGTCTGCATCGAGGCCGAACAGCCGCTGGCTGGCAACGCGGGCGGCGACGGCGCCGACGTTGGTGCCGACGCGCACGTAGCGGGCGGCACGCGCCGCTAGCCGGTTCTGTTCCTCGTCCCTGCGGTCGTTCAAGCTTGCGCTCCTTGTCCCTTGAATATCGGCGCGCACGTGCCCTCAGTCCAGGGCTGATGCGTGACAGGCAATGCCACGCTAAGGTGGGCGGGCGTTCAGCAGCAAAGGTGCGGTCGGGCGAATGCCACAGCCGATCCAGTCGGGAGCCCAAGCAGGCGCCGGGGCCTGGCTCAGACAGCCGGCAACACACGCCATACTGGCACTCGGCATCACGCAAATCATCGCCTGGGGTACCACCCTTTATGCCCTGGGCGTGCTCGGCAAGCCGATCGCCGAGGATACCGGCTGGAGCCAGAGCTTGGTGTTCGGCGGCTTGAGCATTGGTCTGTTGGTCTCCGCTGGCGTGTCAACGCTCATCGGCCGCGCCATCGATCGGCGCGGCGGTCGAGCCGTCATGGGGGTTGGATCGCTGCTGATGGCGGCCGGACTGGCCCTGCTGGCATTGGTGCAGTCACCTTTCAGCTATTTGCTGGCATGGGCGTTTTTGGGCCTTGCCATGCGCATGTGCCTTTACGATGCCGCCTTCGCCGCGCTCGTGCAGGTCACCCCGTCGCGCGGCCGGCGCGCGATTTCCTACCTGACGTTGTTCGGCGGTTTCGCCTCATCCGTGTTCTGGCCGATCGCGCACCTCTTGAATGAAGCCTACGGCTGGCGGCTGACGCTGGCGATATTCGCCGTCATCAACCTGTTGCTCTGCCTACCACTCAATTGGATCGGCCTCGCCAAGCGCGAGAGCCCACTTCAGGCGCGGCAAGCCGACGCCCCAACGGCGGCCTCCGCGACGACCGGCGCACCACCGCTGCAGGGCCCGGCGCGCACGATTGCCATGCTGTTGTTCGGCGCGATCGTGGCGGCGAGCGCCATCGTCTTCGGCGCCATGGCGGCGCATTTGGTGCCGGTCCTAGAGGCCTCGGGGCTTGCCGCGGCAACCGCCGTCTGGATCGCGTCCCTCAAGGGCGTGGCCCAGGTCGCCGGCCGCATCTGGGATCTGACGCTCGCACGCAAGTGGCACCCGATCGACGTGGGGCGGGTCTCCATCGCCGTCATGCCTCTGGCGTTCCTGGCGCTGATGCTGGGCGGCGCCCACTTCCTGGCGGCGCTGGCCTTCACCTTGCTCTTTGGATGGCGGCGCTCGCCCCGGCCGCGTTCGCGCTCGTCGTCGAAGCCTACGGCTATACGATTGCCCAGGCGATCATGCTCGGCGCTGGCCTGTGCTCGCTGGTAGGCATGGAGGTGATGTCGTTTTGGTACCGCCGGCGGCAAGCCGGCTAGCGGCGCCAAGTGCGCGCGGCTTTCAGGCCGCCCGGGTGGGTCATACCATCACTTGAGTACCAACTTCCACGACCCGATCGCTCGGAATGCGGAAGTACTCGGTGGCATCCTCGGCGCGGCCCGCCAACCAGATGAAGAACCGTTCCTGCCAGCGTGGCATCTCCGATTTCATTGTGGTCTTGAGCGAGCGGCGGGAGAGGAAGAAGGACGTCGCGGAAATGTCGATATTGAGGTCTTTGCGGCGACAGTGATCGATGATCTTGGGCACGCTCGGCGTTTCCATGAAGCCGTAATGCGCGATCACGCGAATGAAGGTGTCGGCGACGCGATCGATTTCGATGCGTTCGTGCCGCGGCACGCGAGGCGTATCCTCGGTCTTGATCGTGAGGATGATGTTGCGCTCGTGCAGGACCCGGTTGTGTTTGAGGTTGTGCATCAGGGAAGTGGGGGCGGCGGTCGGATCGCCCGTGAGGAACACGGCCGTGCCGGGCACGCGGTGCGGCGGTTTGGCGTCCAGCTTGCGCACCAGCCATTCGAGATCGGCTTCCCCCTTGCGGGTTGCACGCGACAGCGAGGCCGAGCCACGCACCCAGGTATAGACGATGAGGCAGATGATACCCGCCATCGTCAGCGGCAGCCAGCCGCCATCGGGGATTTTGAGCACCTGTGCCGCCAAAAAGGCCTGTTCGATCAAAAGCAGCGGCACCATCAGAATGGCCGCCTTCCAAACCGGCCAGTTCCAGCAGCGCCAGACCACAAAAAAAGCCATCAAGCTGTCGATCACCATGGTTGCCGTCACCGACAGGCCGTAGGCCGCTGCGAGGTCGCTCGAGCTGCCGAAGGTCAGCGACACGATCAGCACGCCGACGAGCAAAAGCTGGTTGACGCGCGGCAGGTAGATTTGCCCGGCGACGCTCTCGGACGTGTGTTTGATTTGCAGGCGCGGCACCAACCCAAGTTGAATGGCCTGGCGCGTAAAGGAAAAGGCCCCGCTGATGACGGCCTGGCTGGCAATGACCGTGGCGAGCGTGGCAAGCGCCACCATCGGGATCAGCGCCCAGCTCGGATAGAGCTTGTAGAAGGGGTTGGTGATGGCGGCGGGGTTGGCCAGCAGCAAGGCGCCCTGACCGAAATAGTTCATCACCAGCGCGGGCAGCACCAGGCAGAACCAGGCGAGCCTGATCGGTTTGCGGCCGAAGTGGCCGAGGTCGGCATAGAGGGCTTCCGCACCGGTGACCACCAGGAAAATTAAGCCCATGACGGCGAGGCCGATCACGCCGTGGCTCAAGACAAATTGGACGGCCAGCGCCGGATTGAGGGCCAGGAAGACTCGCGTATCATCGATGATATGGATGAGCCCGCCCAGCATGAGCATGGCGAACCACACGAACATGATCGGCCCAAAGAATTGCGCAACTTTTTCGGTGCCGCGCGCCTGTACGGCAAACAGCAGGACGAGAATAAGCGCGGTAATGGGCAGCACCATCACCTCGAGCTGCGGCGCAACGAGCTTGAGGCCTTCGACCGCGGACAGCACCGAGATTGCGGGCGTGATGACCGCGTCCCCATAGAAGAAGGCGGCACCCGCCACGCCCAGCATCAGGATCAAGCCCGAACTGCGCGTCGCCACCGATTGCCCGAGCGCCATCAGCGCGAAGGTACCACCCTCGCCTTTGTTATCGGCATTGAGCAGAACCAGCACATACTTGAGCGTGACGATGAGCATCAGCGTCCAAAACACCAGCGACAGCACGCCGAGGACGGCATCGGCGCCGACGGTCCCCTGCTCGTTGGCATGAGAGACCGCCTCGCGTATGGCGTAGAGTGGGCTCGTACCGATATCGCCGTAGACGACGCCAATCGATCCCAACGCCAGCGCCAAGAGGCGTCGGTCGGTATGCTCGTGGTCGGCCGAATGTGCTGCGGCGACAACTGTTTGTGCCATGGAGGCGTGGTTTTCTCGACTGCGGCCGCGGTGCCCTAAATGGGCGCGGCTTATACACCCGTCGTTGGGTGCACGATAGCCCCATACCCTAGACTGGCGCGCGACACTGGGGCGTGGTGGCTCGCCCACCCGGCGGCCCCGTTGAACGCCGCCAGAACGGTAATCTATTGATATGCAATAGCGTTTGGCGAGCCACCCGCATCCGCATGGGGGTTGCCGGTAGGCCACGCGTGCGCCGCGGACATAGCCGCTCTAGGCCATTCGCAAGGCCGGCCTAAGCCTCCAACGCCTCGAGCTCGTCGATCATGGTCTCGATCACCTTGAGCCCCCGGTCCCAGAAGACGCGTCCGGAAGCATCAAGGCCGAAGCTGGCAAGGAGCTCGGTATAAGGTTTCGAGCCGCCGGCGGCGAGCATGGCCAGATACTTGTCGACGAACCCCGGGTGCCCCTCGCGGTAGAGCGCGTAAAGCGAGTTTACCAGGCAGTCGCCGAAAGCGTAGGCGTAGACGTAAAAGGGCGAGTGCACGAAATGGGGAATATAGGCCCAATAATTCTCGTAGCCCTCCTTCAGCTCGATGGCCGGTCCCAGGCTTTCACTTTGCACCTTGAGCCACAGCTCGCCCAGGCGGTCGGCGGTGAGCTCGCCCGCCCGGCGCTCCTCGTGCACCATGCGCTCGAAGGAATAAAAGGCAATTTGGCGCACGACGGTGTTGATCATGTCCTCGACCTTCTGGGCCATCAAGGCCTGGCGCTCGCGCTGATCCTGCGCTCGATCCAAGAGGGCCTGGAAGGTTAGCATCTCGCCGAACACCGAAGCCGTTTCGGCCAAGGTCAAGGGCGTCGGCGCCAGCAATGGTCCCTGGGGTGCGGCGAGAACCTGGTGCACGCCGTGTCCCAATTCGTGCGCCAGCACCATCACGTCCCGCGCCTTGCCTTGATAGTTGAGAAGGATATAGGGGTGCGCGGAAGGCACAGTGGGGTGGGAAAAGGCACCCGGCGACTTGCCCTCGCGCACCGGCGCATCGATCCACGCACCATCGAAAAAGAGTTTGGCGGTTTGCGCCATCTTGGGCGCGAAGCCTGCGTAGGCGGCAAGCACGATGCGCTCCGCATCCTTCCAAGGAATCAGGCGATCAGGTTGGTTCGGCAAGGGTGCATTGCGGTCCCAATAGGCAAGCTTCGGTTTGCCGAGCCAGCGTGCCTTGAGCGCGTAGTAACGGTGCGCCGTGCTCGCATAGGCGCCGCGCACTGCGCTAACGAGCGCCTCTACGACCTCGCGTTCGACGCGATTGCCCAGGTGCCGGCTGTCGGCAACATCCTTGAAGCCGCGCCAGCGATCGGAAATTTCCTTGTCCTTGGCAAGCGTGTTGGAGATCAGCGTAAAGAGGCGAATGTTGCGCTTGAATACGCGGGCCAAGGCATCGGCCGCGGCCTCGCGGCGGGCCGGGTCCGGGTGCATGAGCCGATTGAGCGTCGGCTCGAGCGCAAGTGGCTCCTTCTCACCCTCAACCTCGAAACGCAGCTGGGTGATGGTTTCATTAAATAGGCGGTTCCAGGCGCCGCGCGAGGGTATCGCCTTTTCGTGAAACAGGCGCTCGAGCTTTTCCTCGAGCTGATAAGGCTTCTCCTTGCGGAGGTCGTCGAACCAGGGCTTGTAACGCCGCAATTCGGGGGCGCGCATCGCACTTTCCAGGTCCCGCGCATCGATCTGGTTCAGCTCCAATTCGAAGAAAATAAGATCCGTCGTAATGGCGGTGATCTTGTCTTGGATGTCGCCGTGAAATTTCGCGTTCTCGGGGTTGGAAGTGTCGCCCGCATAAAGCAGCCCCGCATAGGAGCCAAGCTTGCCCACCGTGTCGCTCAAGCGCTCATAGGTGCCGATGGCTTCAGCCAAACCTTTGCTGTTCCCAGCCAGGCCAACAAGCTTGCCTTGGTAGCTCGATTTGATGTGCTTGGTTTGGCTTGCCGCCCAGGCGAGGTCGCGCTGCACGGCATCGCTATTGGGGCTTGGGTAAAGATCCGACAGGTCCCAGACCGGCATTTTTCCGAAACGCTTTTCCGCCTTGGCCGCGTGGAGCCGCCGGTCCGTGTGCTGCGCGTTACCCGCCATCCGCTCGCTCCCGCTCACTCGCCTTGCCAGACGTGTATTGGCCTGAGGTGTATGGCCCGAACTCTATGGCCTGAAAGTGTGTGCGCGGCTGTCCGGTATTTCAAGTGGCGGGCGTCCACCGCCGGCCCTGGCGCCCGGTCCCTGCCGGCCGGAGGGGCCCCGGATCGGTCCATAATGGCCTGGACACCTCGGCGTCAGCGCAAAAAAGCCTCAAGCCATGCCGAAATGCAACGATGCATTTACCGCGCTCGGGCACTCTGGACCGGTGTGTAACTCACGGGGTGTCTGTCTGTCCGATCGTGGTTCGGCGCTCGGCTAGCCCACCGCTGACCGTGGCCCTTATTGCGTAGAGTAACCAACCTCATGCCCAAGCTCGTCCTGATCGTCGACGACGATCCCGTGCAGCGTCGCATTCTTGAGGCCAGTATCAAGCGGCTCGGGTACGAAACCAAGACCGCCCAGGGCGGCGCAGAAGCGCTTGAGCTCCTCGAAGGCCCCGAGCACGCGACGATCGCCCTGGTTCTGCTCGATCTCGCCATGCCAGGTCTGGATGGAATGGAGGTTTTGCGGCGCGCCGCCCAGAACCCCGCGGCGCCGCCGATCATTGTGCAGACGGCCAACGGCTCGATCGATACGGCCATTACGGCGATGCGCGCGGGCGCGGTCGACTTTGTCATCAAGCCGACATCGCCCGAACGCCTGGAGGTATCGATCAAGAGCGCGCTTAAGATCGAGGCCCTGCAAGGCGAGCTCGCGCGGCTCAACCGGAAGGCCACCGGCACGCTGACCTTCTCCGATCTCATCATCCGCGGCGAAGCCATGCGGCGCGTGATCCAGCTTGGCCACCGTGCCGCCGCGTCCAATATCCCGGTCTTGATCGAAGGCGAGAGCGGGGTCGGCAAGGAGTTGATCGCGCGCGCCATTCAAGGGGAAAGCGAGCGCAAGCGGCGCCCCTTCATCACCGTGAACTGCGGGGCCATCCCGGAGAACCTGGTCGAAAGCATCCTGTTCGGTCACGAGCGGGGCTCGTTTACGGGCGCCGTCGACCGACGCATCGGCAAGTTCCAGGAGGCCGATGGCGGCACGTTGTTTTTGGATGAGGTCGGCGAGCTGCCTCTCGACGCGCAGGTCAAACTCTTGCGCGCCCTGCAGACGGGCGAGATCGATCCGGTCGGCGGCAAGAAGCCCGTACAGGTCGATTTCCGCCTGATCTCCGCCACCAATTGCGACATGATCAAGCTCGTGAAGGACGGACGATTCCGAGAGGATCTCTACTACCGGCTCAACGTGTTTCCCCTTTGGGTCCCGCCCCTGCGCGAGCGCCTCGAGGACGTGCCGGAGCTGGCCTTGCATTTCCTTGCCCGCTTCGCCGTCGAAGAGGGGCGCCGCGTCACTACCATTGGCAAGGACGCGCTCGAACTGCTGATGAGCTATAGCTGGCCGGGCAACGTGCGCCAGCTCGAGAATGCGGTGTTCCGCGCCGTCGTTTTGGCCGATGGACCGGAGTTGACGGTGGCCGAGTTTCCCCAGATCGCTGCCCATGTCGAGGGCTTCCACGCCTCCATCCCGGCCGCCCCGGCACCCGTTGAGCGGCGCCCCGTGGTGACGGGACCCGTCATGCTCGGCGCGGAGAATTGCGTGCCGCGCACCCTTGAGATGAGCGGCAAGGGCGGCTTGGGAATTCCCGCCATCGCGGATAACGGGGAGATCCGGTCGCTCGTGTCCATGGAGGCGGATATGATCCGTCTCGCGCTCGGGCGCTACCGCGGCCACATGACGGAGGTGGCGAAGCGGCTCGGTATCGGACGCTCCACCCTTTATCGCAAGATGCGCGAGTTCGGCCTCGAGGAACGGCTGAACTGAAGCGCGCCAAGACAAGCGGTCCGCCCCGATCTTGCCGCAGTGACCGCGTTCAATGCGCTCGCCGGCAGCCTCGAGGGGTTCAAGCGCCGTTGCTGGGCTTTACGCCCGCGCATCGATCCGCTCGGAGAGGCTGCCAGGCGGCTGAGAGGGGGAGAGAGGCTTGCACAGGCGTCGCTGGGGGTTTTTGTTTCTTGTCGTCCTCGGGCTCGTGCTGATCGCGGGCGCAGGGGAGGCGAGGGCAAACGCAGCGCGCGACCGCACGATTTCTCTCTATAACATTCACAGCAAGGAAACGCTGACCATTCAATACATGAAGGGTGGCAAGCGGCTGCCCGAGGCCATGCAGAAGATCAACTGGATCCTGCGGGATTGGCGTAAGGACGAGCCCACGCAGATGGATCCCGATCTGATCGATCTGATGTGGGAGATCCACGCCGAACTCGGGTCGCAGGAGCCGATCCATATCATCTCGGGCTATCGCTCCCGCGACACCAACAGCATGCTGCGCAGGACCGTGGGCGGGCAGGCCAGTGAAAGCCGGCACATTCTGGGCAAGGCCGCGGACGTGCATTTCCCCGATATCCCGATTCGGCAATTGCGCTACTCCGCACTCATTCACGAGCGCGGCGGCGTCGGCTATTATCCGACCTCTGCCATTCCGTTCGTGCATATCGATACCGACCGGGTACGCGCATGGCCGCGTTTGCCGCGCACCGAATTGGCCTTGCTATTTCCGAATGGGCGCACGCAGCACATCCCCGACGACGGTGAGCCGATTGGCAAGGACGATGTGCGCGCGGCTCGGGCCAAGAATGCCGAGCTTGCCAGCCAGATCGCCCAGCTGCACGCGTTGCGCACGCAGCCAAGGCCGCTGCAGCTGGCCTCACTGACCCCGTCCTTGCCGCAGCTGTTAGCCCCGCCGCGCCTGGCAGAGCGCCCGGCTCAGCTCGCCGCACGGCCGGGCGAATTCGACCGCGCGCGGCTTGCCGAATTGTCGGCCGCCGAGCCGTCATTGCTGACGCCGCCCCGGCCCGCGAAAGCGGCGGCGCAGCCAGCTGGCGCTGCCGCGCCCGCCCGGCTGGCATGGGGAGCATCGCTGGCGCGGGGCACATTCGTGCCGGCCCCGGCTTACGACGATGAGCATCCCGAGGAGCTGTCCTATCGCCCATTTCCGATTGCGCCGCTGCTGACCACCACGGCTTCGCCGGACGATCCGGTCCTGGCACGCATGGTGCACCCCGACCTGATGCGGGCGCTTGAGTTCATCGATCAGCCCAATCAGTCTCCGCCGCTGCGACTCCGGCCGGGTCTGCAGACGGCCCACCTCATGTGGGCCCAGGAGTTCAAGGGCGAGGCGGTCAATCTATCGGCGCTTTACGATTACGGCGTGGTCGCCAGCAACACCGGGCTCGGCAAGCGCAGGGTCGTGACGAGCGCGCAATAAGCCTCATTCTGCGGCGTCCATCACCTGTCGCTCCGCTATGTCCTCCAGCATCCCCAAAGCGTGCAGGTAGGTGGTGAGGATCGCTTCTTCTTCCTGCCGGTCCGTTTTGCTCTTTTTGCGCAAGCTCACAACCTTGCGCATCACCTTGACGTCGAAGCCAAGTCCCTTGGCTTCAGCGTACTTGTCGCGGATGTCACCGGCGAGTGCCTTCTTCTCCTCCTCCAACCGTTCGATCTGCTCGATGAGCTGGCGCAGCTGATTTTGGGCAGAGACCTGCAACGTGACCATAATGCTTCCTCGGTGGCGACGCGAGATCTGCGGCAACGCGGCAAACTGGCCCGCGTCGGGGCTCGCGATGAGCGGACGCTAGTCGTGGGGGCTAATGGCGGCAAGCGGCCGAGGTCGAGGATCCAAAGCTTTTTGCGGATGGACATTGGCCAAGTTTTTCCGACGATTCGCGAGACGGTGGCCGCTACAGGGGCGCCTGCACGCGGGGTAAAGCGCCGCGCCTAACGAAGAAGAGCGCGCGCTTGGGTGAGGCCTCGCCTGCCCCGTCAACACAATGAGGTCCATGCGCCTGGACCAGATCAGTGCGGCCAATAAATTTCGCGATTCGCGTTGCACCGCCACGCATGAGCCGCGCCCCGAAAGCGCTGGATCAGCACCGATACGCTTTGCAACATCCTGCGCCAGAACTGCGATATCGGTTCCCGTCCGCACAATGATCGCTGCCTTGAGCTGACCGGAGGCGGAGGTGGCGAGCTATTTCGGTGAGATGGCCGTGCCTCAATTTGGGTGGGCGCGAGATCGGCTGCATGGGCGAGCCGCCCATGCACCCGGCAGGTTTGGGCAGGTTTGGGGCAGGCTCGAAGGCGCCCTCGCCCGCCGTCTCGAGGCGTCAGGTGCCACCGATGCCATGCAGCCGATGCGGGACCCCAAACGCCAAGGGGCCGTTGTTGTCCCTTTGCGAGCGATTGGGAGCAGCCCTGATCCCGCGTCAGCCCAGGGCAAGCGACGCCCGAGCGCAGCCCGCCCAGCTGGAGCAAAAGCGTCGCCGGACCGGACTGGCCCAACGCAACGGGCTGTAGGCTGGCCGCTCGCCGGGCGCACCTGCTGGCAGGAGGGCGAGAAGAGCCGCGCCGGGGCCAGGGATGCGGCACGCCCATCCGAGCCCCGTGCTGTTACCAGCAAGGATCACCCCCCGTTGGGGCACTCTGGGCAAAGACCGGATGATGGCGCCACGCGCCGCATATGCTGGGGCGCAAAGGCCGCTGGGTCCAGCCTCGCTGGTCTCGGTGGCCCCAAGAAGCCAGCGAGACTGAACCCCCTAGTTGAGACAGGGTGCGGGGTAGCTGTCTCAGCCTAGTTCAAATGGCCATACAGCCATATGGCTAAGTAGCCTAGCTGAGTCAGTTGCGGCCGCCAACAGAAGAATTGTTGGGCAGGCCCCCGTATGCCGGTTGGCAGCGGCCCAACACGGCGCAATAGTCGCGGGGGTAGCGGGGTAGAGGAGGTAAACGAATGCGGGAACGGGCCGTCGGCGAATTCCGGGGTACGGTCTTGATCGCCGACGATCATCAGGTCTTCCGCATGGGTTTGGCACAACTGCTGCGGCGCTACCTCAAGGTCAAGAAGTTCCTGGAGGCTGGCTGCTTCGCGGACGCCATGGACCACCTACAAAACAAAGACTTAACCCTCGCCATCGTCGATTTGCGGATGCCGGGCTTGGCGGGTCCCAAGGGCCTTGCGCAAATGCGCCTGCGGCGGCCGGAGGCGCAAATCGTCGTGCTCAGCGGCTCCGACTCCCGCGAGGACATCCTCGGCGCGCTTTCGGCAGGCGTGCACGGCTACATCGTCAAAAGCCAAGATACGGACCAGTTGATCGAGCGCCTGCGCTACATTTTATCGGGAGAGATCTACGTGCCGCCAGTTTTGGCGGAGCGGCCGGTCGAGGCCGGGCCGACGCCGGAGGCGGCGCGCGTGCAGCCCATGCAAAGTTTGTCCCACCGGCAGCGCCAGGTGCTGATGGGTCTGGTCGAGGGCAAGTCGAACAAGGAAATTGCCCAAGCGCTCAACGTCGCAGAAGGCACCGTCAAAATGCACCTGGCGGCCCTGTTCCGAGTGCTGGGCGCGACCAATCGCGCCCACGCAGTCGCCATGGGAAAACAACTGATCGACTGAGCGCTGGGTTCAGGGCGCTGCCCGGGAAAACAAAATCGCGAGCAGCCGGGCATCGGGCGGCGATCGGGTCTGCTCTAAGCTGTGGCCAAGGCGGCAACACAAGCGCTCCAGCAGCACACGCCCGATACCGAGTTCACAACGCCTCGCGCCCGCCGCGAGCGTGGACACCTCGAAAAAAGCACTTTCCTCGCTGGTCGGATCGACGACGGCGCCCCGAAAGCGGACCTCCAATGCGAGCATATCGCGGCGGCGACGGCAACTCATGACAATCTCGTCGCCGGCGCCAAATTTGAGGGCATTGAGAAGCAGGCTCTTGGTGGCCATCGCCAACAATTGCGGGTTGCTCTTGACCCGACCGCGCAGATTGCGCGTGCGCAGCGCGACGCTCCGCTTGGCCGCAACCTTTTTGATTTCGCGCAACGGCGCGACCAGCACCTCGGCAAGCTCGCAGTTGCGCATGGGCACGCGTGCAACCCCCGCCTCGAGTCGCGACAGCACAACCAGGAACTCGAGCATGCTGTAGAGCGAGCTTAGCGATGTGCCGATGTGGCGGGCCGCGCGCCGCATGTCGGGCGGGGCGTCGGCACCGTCGAGCATTTTGCTGAGGAGAAGAGCGGCCTGTACGGGCTGGCGCAGATCGTGTGCCGCGCGTGCCCACAGCTCGGCGATTGACGCGTCTTCTTCCGCCGCCATGGCCTCCAGGTCACCCGTTTTACCGTGTCGTGCACGCGGAGAAAGATCCGCTGGGCGGCGCCTGCCGCACCAGCCCAGCCCCAGCTAAACCTTAGCCTTAGCCTGCCCGCGCAGGCTAGCCGTCCGGCTCTGACCTTTCCACCAGATATACAGCAAACGGCGCGCTCTTTATCATTCTGCTTCGGATGGGGAAGCAGCGGGCGGGTGCGCTAAGGCTCGCGTCATCAAGCTTCCGCCATCCGCGGTGCGGGTCGGGCCCGGTGCCTGCGGGGTCACCGGGCCATTTCTTGCGGACGGCGTGTCCAGAGTGCCTGGGCTGTGCCGCGGTCACAAGTGTTGTGGCCGCGGCGGCGCTTTTTTCCGTCATTTTCTAGGTTTTTGGTTATCCTCGCGGGCCGGCCGCGCACCTGGTTGGCGGCTTTTTTCGCGCCTGTTGGCCGGTTGCGGGGTTTATTGATGCCATCTCAGCTCTCTCAATTTGAACGCCACCAACTCGATGTCATCGCCCGAGTGACACCTCATGCGATGGCAGGCCATCTCTTGAACACGACGGTTTTGGCCGTCGCGGTCGGCGGTTCAATTCCACGTCTTCAGCTGATCGTCTGGTGCCTTTACTCCTACTGCATCGGACTCCTTCTGCTTTATCGGCACGTGCGCGGACGCGGACGCGTGCCCCACAACTTCGCGCGCGCAGCCAAACGCGCCACGCTCTATGCGCTTCTGCTGGCGCTACCCTGGGGCAGCATGTCCTTGCTCTACCTTGGAGCGCTACCACACGACGAAGAGCTGATCCTAGTTGCGCTTGGCGTCGGCATGGCCGCCAGCGGCACCGTACTTTTGTCGGCACTACCGGCGGCGGCGTTTGCCTATATGTCGGGCATCCTGATGCCCGGAGCCGTGAAGTGTCTCTTAATGCTGAGTCAAAAGGGTTATCTTTTGCTCGGCGTGTTGGCCATTAGCTATTGGTGGTTTTTGGCTGCGTTAATCAGCAAGGTGACACGCGAGATCAGAGAGCGCAAACAAGCCGATGTCGCGCTAAGCGACAGCGAGGCGCAGCTGCAGGAGGCGCTCACAGCCGGGCACGTAGTAGCCTTCACCTGGGATCCCAACACCGGTCGGTCGCGCCGCAGTCAAAATGCCCCGCAGATCCTCGGCCTCGGCGCCCAGGAAGGCGCCGAATGGGCCAACGACTTTCTCGCCCGCGTGCATCGGCAGGACCGGGGCTGCCTTGCCGCCCAGATCGCCGCGTTGTCGCCAGAGAACCCCTCCTATGTGGCCTCGTTCCGATTCATCCGCCCGGATGGCCAGGAAATATGGCTGGAGGAGACCGGCAAAGCAGAATTCGACGCGCAACGCCGCTACGTGCGGCTAAAGGGCCTAACGCGTGACATTACGGAGCGAAAACGTGCGGAGGAACGTCAGCGTCTGCTGATCCGGGAGCTCGATCATCGCGTCAAGAATGCCCTGGCGTCCGTGGCGACCGTTGCCCAGCGCACCCGAGAAGGCAGCGGCTCGATGGATGATTTTTTGCACGTGTTCGACGGCCGTATCCAGTCCATGGCCAATGCGCATGCCCTGCTGAGCCGCAACCACTGGCACGGCGTCAGTCTGGCCGACATCGTGCGCAGCGAGTTGGCGCCCTATGTAGGCGCAGGTAGCGTGGTGGTGGCAGGACCCGACGTGATGCTCACGACGGAAGCCACCCAACCTATTGCCATCGTGCTACACGAACTGGTGACGAACGCCTCGAAATACGGTGCGCTCACCAGCCCGCAAGGCCGCATCACGGTGCGTTGGCATTTAGAGGCCGGGCTGGTGCTGGACTGGATCGAAACGGGTGGTCCGGCTTGCCAGCTTCCGAGCCAATCGGGTTATGGCACGCGCGCCATTCGGAGCCTCATTCCCTACGAACTCGGAGGCACCGTTGAGCTCGATTTTGCCTGCGAAGGCGTGCGCTGCAGAATTGAGGTGCCCGCCAAGTGCCTCGGCAATGGGGCGCGGCCCGCCGACGGCATTACCGATTCGACTGCCGCTGGCTCATTCGGCGCAAGGTTGTCAGAAGCGCGGCCGCAGTAAAGGGCTTGTGCAGAATGGTCGCGAAGGTTCCCAACGATTCGGGCAGGTCGGCGTAGCCCGAAATAACGAGCACCTGGATGCCACGTTCGTGCAGCCAGTCCATCAGCGCGTAAGCCATCTCGCCCTTGAGATTGACATCGACGATTGCGAGCTTTGGATTGTGCTCGGCCACCAAGCCCTGCGCCTCTTTCACAGTCGCGACCGGGCCTGAGACGATCATCCCCGTCTTTTCCAAGAGCAGCGAGAGGGCGTCGGCAACCTGCCAACTATCCTCCACGAGGAGCACGCGCACCCCCCGCAAACCGGATTGAGCTGCATTCCCCGCGACCTCGCGCTCAGTCGATGGCATGCTTAGTTTCCCCGTAAAGCCTACGCCCACAACGCGCGGAGAGTGTAGGCCAACTGGGTCCGCTTTGCCCACGTTTTGATACTGGGGTTAAGCGACCCAGCGCGGCGCCCTCCCAGCTGTAGCTTGGCATTTGGCGCGAGCCGACGGTGCAGCGCGACCTTTGCCTCTCCCCCGCAGTGGGGATCGCCAATCGCCGGCTCCGCACCATTTGAGGGCGCAGGAAGCGATTTGCTGCCAAGTCCCCGGCTTGGTTCAACGAGGCATACCTCGGGCTGAGGTGGAGGGGGACCAACCGATGGGAGAACCATGCGCAACATTTCGCGGGACCTCGCTCAAGTCGCACGCTTGGCGGCGCCCTATTTCCGCTCGGAGGAGCGCTGGGTCGGCGCCGGACTCCTCGGTGCGATCCTGACCATCGAACTGAGCCAGGTCGGCATCGCCGTGCTTCTCAACGCTTGGAACGCGCGCTTCTACGACGCTCTGCAGCATAAGAATACCTCTGCGTTCGCCGAGGAACTTCTGATCTTCTTTGCGCTTGCAGGCTCCTTCATCCTGCTCGCCGTCTATCAGCTCTATCTCAGCCAGGCCCTGCAAATTCGCTGGCGGCAGTGGATGACGAATCGGTTCCTGCACGCGTGGCTGCAGGGCGCAACGCCCTATCGCATGCAACTTTCGGGCAGCGCCGTCGACAATCCCGACCAGCGCATTTGTGAAGATGTCAAACAGTTCGTCGCACACACCTTGTCCCTTGGAACTGGGCTCATTGGTGCCGTGGTGACGCTCGCCTCCTTTGTCTTTATTTTATGGGGACTGTCCCAGGCTGCGCCGCTTACGCTGTTCGGCCACACCCTGACCTTTTCGGGCTATCTGGTATGGCTGGCCTTCGCCTACGCCGCCATCGGTACCTACGTCGTGCATTGGATTGGCAAGCCTCTGGTCAGCCTCGACATCGAGCAGCAGCGCCGCGAGGCCGATCTGCGCGCAAACCTTCTGCGCGTGCGCGAAAACGCCGAGCAGATCGCACTTCTCAACGGCGAGCCGGTCGAACGCAAAAGGCTGATGGCCTGCTTCAGCCTGCTCAAGGAAAATTGGCTCGCCATTATGGGTCGGCAAAAGCGCTTGACCTTTTTTACGGCCGGCTACAACCAACTGCAGGTGGTCGTGCCGATCTTCGCGGCCGGGCCAGCCTACTTTGCCGGGGCCATTGGCCTCGGCGGCCTGATGCAGACGGCCTCTGCCTTCGGCCGCGTCGAAGGGGCATTGTCCTATTTCGTCAAGGCCTATCCACAACTTGCCGAATGGAAAGCCGTGCTGGAGCGGCTCGATGCCTTCGAGCGCGGCATTGCCGCCAGTGGCAAGAAACCTCGTCGGCTCGAGATCGTGGAGGGACCGGCGCACTGCTCCATTAAGACGGGCCAGCTCGCGCTGCAGAAGCCGGATGGCTCGCCGCTGTTGGCGATCGAGAACCTTGAACTTGTCGCCGGTGAAATGAGCTTGATGACCGGCCGATCGGGCCTGGGCAAGTCCACGCTTTTGCGCGCGCTTGCCGGGATTTGGCCGCATGCGGGGGGTCGCATCGAAATCCCGCCCGGCGCGCGTTTGCTGGTGTTGCCGCAACGCCCCTATCTGCCGCAAGGCTCCCTGCGCGAGGCGATCCTTTATCCGCAAGCCGCCACGAGGCAGGCTGACACGCGCATCATCGACTTGTTGGAACGCATTGGCCTTGGCCACCTGATCGGCCGCCTCGATGAGGAAGCGCATTGGCAGCAACGGCTTTCGCTCGGCGAGCAGCAGCGTCTCACGCTGGTTCGCGCCATTCTATTTGCGCCCGACTGGTTGTTTCTCGATGAAGCAACGGCGTCGCTCGACGAACCAGGCGAGCGCATGGTCTATCAGCTTCTGCGCGAGGAACTGCCGTCCGCCAGCATCGTCTCGATCGGCCACAGATCAACCCTGAAGGCGCTGCACAGCTGCAGCATCGATATGGAGCAGGGCCTTGGTCGCAGGCGCGAGGCTTCAGACAAACGGCAGGTACCCTTGCCCCGCGCGCGGGCCTTGCCGCGCGAGCTTGCGAGCTCTCCGGTGCTGGTGGCGTGACACATGCCCGACGGGGCGGCCGGGCCCTGCGTCGGCCGAGCGAGGCGTGAAGCCAGCCGGGGCGCGGGAGTACTGAGACCGCCTTGCCGCGTCACGCTCATCAGCGCAGATCGGCACACGACCTTTGTACCGGCTCGACGACGGGCGTTGCCAGAGCCGCTTACTTGTCGCGTGTGTCGCGCGTGGCCTTCATCAGCTTCCCCGCCATCCGGCCGAGGCGATAGCCGAAGCCGGCGACCGCATCGCCGCGCGTTCCAACTCGCACCACGAGATCCGATTTCTCGCTTTTCAGTTCGAACAGCTTTTGCGCGGTCATCGGTTTGGCCGCACCTTCCAAGACGACGCCAAACACCTGGACGCCGGCCTTGGTCACGCGCAACACGAGATCATCATCCAACAGCGTATAGCGAATCTCCAGATCGGTGCCCGCCAGCACGTGATGCCCGGGGATGGGTTCACCGTTGCCGTCTAGGATGGTGTCCGACATTGCCGTTACTCCGCTCTCGCAGCAAAACAGGGCGCGCAGGCAGCGGGCCTTTGCCTTTGCTCAGGCGCTCCACGCCTCGCGCGGCAGCTTTTATTCGCCCGCAATTGAGCTCAAGCTACAGCTGTAGCTTGCACCTCCCAATGTGGCTCAACGTGAGGCCCGCGCCAACGCCAAGGGCTTGCGAAAATTTGCACATGAGACAACATGCGGCGATACCGCCGAGCCTTAGCCGCGCCCGAACAGGCGTGCGAGGAGGCCGCTTCGCGCCTTGGCCCGGCGCAAGGTCCCGTTCTGCTCCTGAATAATGAGCTCGGCGCGCCGTTTGTGCGCAAGCATGCGCCCCACGCGCTCGGCCTCGCTCCGTGAGCCATAGTGACCGAACTCGCGTCCGCCGTCTTCGTGCACGATCCAGTCGTCAACCGCCCTCGGATGCACGCGAATTGTTGGCTTCGCCATCTGTTGAGGCTCCTCCTCGGCCGCCCAATGACCGGGCTTGGGCAAGCCTCGCTACGCCAACAATGGTTCGAGAGTTTGGCAGGACGGCGCGCAAGGCACGCGATACACCTTGAGCGCAAGGAGCGCGATAAACCTTGTGATCGGCGGGCCCGGTGGCGCTGGGGTTGTCCTTAGATGACGGTTCGCTTACATCCAGCGCATGTGTGGACGCATTACGCAGAAATCCAATCCCAACAGCCTCGGGCTCAAGATCACGACGCTGGTTGAACCCGTGTTCGCGGACAATACCCCGCCGCGTTACAACGGTGCACCGGGCCAAGAGCATTGGGTGATCCGCCAGAACCCTAAAACCGGTGCGCGCACGCTCGATCGACTGTGGTGGGGCCTGATACCGTACTGGTGCAAGAACGAGAGCAGCGCGCGCAAGCCGATCAATGCCAAGGCCGAGACCATTGCCACGCTCCCGACGTTTCGGGACGCCTACCGGCGCCGCCGCTGTCTGCTGCCCATTGACAATTTCTTTGAATGGAAGGCAGTTCGAGGTGCAACGCCAAAGCAGCCCTACGCCATTGGCATGCGCAGCGGCGAGCCGTTCGCTTTGGCGGCAATTTGGGACAGCTGGAAACGTCCGGACACGTCGGAGTGGGTCTTCAGCTTCGCCGTCGTCACGTGTGCGGCCAATGAGCTGATGGCCGAAATTCACGATCGCATGCCGGTAATCATTCCCCCGGAGTCCTACGATCACTGGCTGTCGACCCTCGACCCGGACCCACGCGGGCTGCTGACGCCCTTCCCATCGGCGCCGTTGACCATGTGGCCGATCGCGACGCGGGTCAACAAACCCGCCAATGACGATGCCGACATCCTGTGCGCGATTTCGCTCGAGGGTAAGCAGGGAAGCCTGCTTTAAACCGCGCTGGCAAGCTGGCGGGGCGCCCGCGTTCCGCCGCCTTTTGCCGGCCACGGCCTCGTCGACCCGCGCTTTGTACGCCAGCAAGTCGAGCCTGCGGGGCTGGCGGGTAACGGCTTGTTGAAGGGATTTGACAAAGAAATCCAGCGCCTTAGTTGCTTACTTTCATACATTTTACACGATCGGGAGCCAGTGTTCCGCTCCCGCGCAGGCCTGGGGCCGCGTGCAGACTGCACCTAACAGGAGGTCGGTCGATGGTCCGAGAAATTTGGTACAGACACCTGGCGATAGCCGATCGGCTCATCGTCGAGGCCCGCGACTGCATCGACAGTCAAAAGCAGCACCTCTCCGCCCTCGAGCACGATGGGGAGGATACGAGCAGGGCTACGGCGCTTTTGAGCCTGCTCGAGGAGACGTTGCACTTGATGCATTGGCACCGCGCGACCATCCTTGAGAAGGTCGCCGCCTATCAAACCCTGGAACTGAGCAAAAGCCCGGACGGCCGCGCCAATGAGCTTGCGACCCGCTCCGGGCGTGCCGCGCCAACCTGAGCCCCGCCCGCGGGTTGCAAGCGGCAAAAGGGTGGGGTGCAGCTAACGCGTCCGGCTTAGGGGTCCCTCGGTGCGCCCGGCCTAAGGTCTCCGCCTTCCCGGTCTCCGGATTTCCGGGCTTGCGACGCACGATTCTTATCTCGAAAACATCCGGACAAACCCCGATCCTGCGCGCGGGTCGACCCTAGTTGTGCCAACGCTGGGCCAGCTCGTATTTTTGCGACTGGGCAGGTGCCCACACCAGCGTCGGAGAGGGTCCTCGCGTGCACGATCCCGAAACACCTTGCGTCGTCGTTGAACGCTGCGAAGGCCAACGCCTCTACGACGCGGATTTGCGGCGCTATATCACGGTCGATGACCTCTATGCGTGGCAACTGATGTCGGTACCCTTCATCGTCCGCGATGCCGAAAGCGGTGAAGATGTCACGGCCGATATTTTGCTTGCCCCCGCGGGCCTTCACTGAGGAACGGCTTCCCGCGCCCCTAGGGCAAAGCCGGGCGCCGGGATTGAAAGCGGCAGGCCGCTGGCTGGCGCCACGCGGAGCATCGCCCCCGCCCCCCGGCGATGGCGTGCGCGCGGTTGTGACCCTGCAACTACAGAGGTGGCAAACCTTTTTGCTTCGACCTGGCGGCCGGCAGCTTTTGCTGCATGGCAGCAAAAGTGCGGTCTGTGGAGCAACAGAGCAGCTCAGAGGCCGGCAGTTGGGAAACGCCGCGCTGCCCCTTGAGTGCGGCGCCGGTGGTTCCCTCGGAGGCCGCGCCTGCGCCCGTTGCCGTCCGGCGGCGGCCGCCGCCGGTGATCCGTCGACCCCCATTTACCTCTCTTGAATTTATGGGTTTTCCTGGATGCCTATCGGATGCATCAATCTCCCGAACTTGCATCGGCCAACCGGGGATGCGCTGACAAGAACAGGCAACATCCGTTATGCGTATTCTGATTGCAGATGACCATGAAGTGGTTCGCTCGGGGCTGCGGAGGATCCTTGCTGCGCAGCCGAACTGGGAGGTCGTGGCCGAAGCCGCCGACGGCAAAGAGGCAATCACCAAGGCAACGGAGACCAAGCCCGACATTGCCGTGCTCGACTATTCGTTGCCGCGCATTAACGGCATGGAGGTGACGCGGCAGATTCGCGCGCGCTTGCCCAAAACTGAAATTTTGATTTTCACGATGCACGACAGCGAGGAGCTGATCCAGGAGCTACTGAAGGCGGGGGCGCGGGGCTACCTCCTCAAATCGGACGCTTCGCGCCATCTGATAACCGCCATCGAGTCACTGGCTTTGCACAGGCCCTTCTTTACGGCCAAGGTTTCCGAACAGCTGCTCGATACCTACTTGGCGCAGCCGGAGCGGGAGGGATCGGCGTTGACCAGCCGAGAGCGCGGCGTCGTGCAACTGATTGCGGAGGGTCACACCAACAAGCAAATCGCCAACCTTCTGAACATTAGCCTCAAGACGGTCGAGACACACCGGAGCGCGATCATGCGCAAGCTTGCGCTCTCTTCAAGCGCTAGTCTCGTGCGCTACGCCATTCGCAATCGCCTGGTCGAAGCCTAAGCGAGCCGCACCAATTCCGACGCCGACAGGGCGCCCTCGGCCCCGTCAGGACCCGCCTGTCGTCCGGTTTTGATCCATTCAGCGGGAATGCTTAGGCGACATCTGAGCCCACCGGGTGCGAAGCGCAAGTCAGCGGTACCACCAAGCTCATAGGGAATGAGGTCGGTAATAACGCTCGAGCCGTAGCTGGATTTGTGGCATGCGTCGACCGGTGGTCCGCCCATTTCCTTCCATTCGATTGAGAGCTGCTCGGCGCCACGACCGTTGAGAAGCCAATGCCAGCGCACCAAGACCAGGCCCTCGCGTCTAGAAAGCGCACCGTATTTTGCCGCGTTGGTCGTCAATTCGTGCACCACCATGGCGACCGTCTGGCCGGCCTCGGCGCTCAACAGCACGTCCGGACCTTTGATGTCGGTGTTGCTGTGCGTGACATAGGGCGCGAGCTCGCGCGCTAGAAGTTGCTGCAAGGGAATGCCCTGCCAGCGGTGGCCGCTTAACAGTTCATGCGTCAATGCCATCGAGCGAATGCGCCCGTCCAGCGCCGCTACGAAGTGTTGCATTGAGCTGCTGGCGTCCATGGTGTGGGCCGCCACAGCGCTAATGGTCGACAATAGGTTTTTCACACGATGGTCGAGTTCGGCAACCAAAATGCGTTGCCGGTCCTCCGTGCGTTTGCGTTCAGTCACGTCGATGTTGACGCCGACCACCCGCTGCGGCTTTCCATGGCGGTTATACAAAATGAGACTACGCGATTCGATCCAGCGCAGCGTGCTGTCGGACCGAATGATGCGATACTCGATATCGTATTCACTAATGCGCTTACGAAAGGCATCTTTGCGACACTCGGCGACCCGATCGACATCTTCAGGATGCGCCCTGGAGCGCCATTCGCTCCGTGTCGTCTCTGTCGTTCCTTCCGGCAAACCGTGCAGCGCCACGTAACCCTCGGATACATCCATGACGTCCGTGTCAAACTCATAGGAATAGCTACCAACCAGGGCGGCCTTTCCCGCCAGGGAGAGCTGCAGGTTGCGCTCTGCCAGGGCATTCTCGGCTCTTTTTCGGTCGGAGATATTTCGCGTCAGACCTTTGATGCGCAGGAGCTTGCCCTTCTCGTCAAATTCCGCCTTGGCCGTCTCCTCCAGCCAAACCAGGCTGCCGTTCGCACAGCCGAACCGGAAATTGAAGGTGTATGACGGGCGCTCGGGGCCTAGCCCGCGAATCGCTGCCTTGAAGCCATCGCGGTCCTCCGCGTGAACCCGCGTCAGGAATTGCGTAACGCCCGCCGCACTTTCGTCAATGATAAGCGCGGCATTGTGGCTACGGCGCGAATCGCGGGTGCGCGCGTCCCACTCGAAGGCCATCACCTGACCGGCGGTCAATGCATCGGCCAACCTGTTCTCGCTCTCCTTGAGCACGGCCTCCGTCTTCTTGCGTTCCGTGAGATCGATATCCGCGCCGACCATGCGTCGGGCCATCCCATCGCCACCATAGTAAATGCGGCTGCGCGACTCGATCCAACGCGCCTCGGCGCTGTCGCGCAGAATGCGATACTCCGAATAGTGCTCGCTGCGCCCCTCAACTATGGCGCGCTCCAGTTGAGCATCGATCCTAGCTAAATCATCCGGATGAACTCGAGCGCGCCAATCTGCACGTGAGGTCTCCAGTGTTCCCTCAGCTAAGCCATGGATGGTCGCATAGCCGGGTGAAACGTGCATTCTGCCCGAGTCCAGGTCGTAGGAAAAAGTGCCAACCAATCCCACCTGGCCCGCAAGCGCAAGCTGCGTATTCCGCTCCGCTAATGTGTTCTCCGCCTGTTTGCGTTCAGTGATATCAACAAGCATGTTGACGCCGCCAATCAGGGTTCCCGAGGCGTCGAAGAGGGGGGTGGGGAAAGGAATAAAAGGCACGCGACTGCCGTCGGGACGCTCCGCGATCGCCTCGGCACCGCGGATCGGCTTTTTCTCGCGCAAAGCCAGCGCCATGGGATTTTCTTCGCACGGCAGCGGGGTTCCATCGCAGCGATAAAGCCTCCAGCAGCCACAGAACTTGCTGGTGCCGAGTTCGGGTTTAAGGCCCCACAGCGCAACCGCTGCAGCGTTGCAGTAGCTAATATAGCCGGCGGGGTCGGTCATATAGACGGCGGCCGGCAACGCCTCCAGGAGGCCGCGAATCTCTCGCTCGCTCTTTTCGAGCTTGTCTTCGGCTTGCTTGCGCGCGGTGATATCGCGAGTGATACCAAGCCAGCGCACCGGCTGACCCGAGGGGCCGCGCACGACCGTACCCTCGACTGCCACCCACCGCTCCTGACCTACCCGGGTCGCGTTGCTAGCGGGAGCCAGACGATATTCGACCTTACAACTGCTGCCTCCGCGCATTGAGGCGGCAAAGGCGGCGTCGAGGCTGGGCAGGTCGTCGGGATGTATATAGTGACGGGCCTGGGCAACGGTGATGGGTGGAGCTTCGGGCTGGTAGCCATGAATGCGCCTGTCGCGGGGGTCGCTCTCGAAGCGACCAGACTTGGCATCAATGCTCCACACACCGAGCTCGGCCCCGTCGAGAGCCAACTGTAAGCGCTCACTGTGATCCTTCAGTCTCGCTTCATTGTGCCGTCGCTCGGCAAATAGGGCGGCCAGAACGAGGGTACATGTCGAGAGTGCGAGTAACGTCGCCCGGGCCGCATAGGCGCGATCGTGCAGGCTTTGTAGTTCGCCCAATTCGCCCATGCCGAGTGTGGCCGTCCAGACCACGGCAAAGCCCAGAATGAGCACGGCGGCGGCGGCAAAGACGGGACGACAGTGCGCCGCCAGCAAGACAGGGAGGAGGAGCCCCAGAGGAAGGACGGTGTACCAATAGTGAGCGGGGCAACCGAAGGCGAGGACGCTGACGACGGCCAGGGCCGCAAGGGTCAGCGTGCCTTCCGCGAGTTCCCACCTCTCAGGGGGATTGTGCCTTAAACCCCGCAAGCCAATGATCAGCGGCGCCACCATGATGATGCCCAGGGCATCCGAGGCCAGCCAGTTCAGCCAAATGGTCAAGACCGGGGCATCGGACTTGTGGAACAAGATGAAGCCGACGGTTGCCACCGCGCCCGACAGCGCCGGGCCAAGCGCGGCCGCCGCATAGAAACCGAGCACGCTGCGCAAGGTTTCCAGCTTAAAATCGTCGCCAAACTGATGTCGGATCAGCCGCGCCACCAACAACGGCTCGGCACCGTTGCAGAGCGCGAAAACGACGGCGGCCGGCAGGTTGCGATCGCTCAGCAGGCTTGCCCAGGCACTTGCGGCGGCAACACCAATGGCGACGGGTAGGCGCAGCCGAGGGCCTAAGGCGATGAGCGTCCCCGCGGCGATGCCCGCCGCCGGCCAGAACACGGCGACACCATCGGGTTTGGTTAACAGCGCCAGACTGAGCCGAGCCACCAGAAAGTACGCCGCGGCTAAGGCGATCCCCAGGACCGCTAGGGTCATCCACGAGGCCCCAAGGGATGCCCGATCGGGGAGCGCTCGCGGCAGGCTCTGCATCTGCACCACTCCCTCAACCCACACGATCCATGGGTAGCCGCATCCGATTGGCTGCAAAGGCGCATTACGGCTGAGATCCCTCCCCGCATGGGTAGGCACTGGCCCTCCGGTGTGGACATCAGGAGTTCTACTGATATTGGCGGGCGGGAAGTCCGGAGGTCCACGCGGCCCGGTCTGGCAAACCTGGCAGGCGAGGCCGTGACCCAAGCGGGTGCCCGCTGGCAGAGACAGGCCCGCCGCCCCTTGATGGGTGTTGCCCCGACGGGGGCGCCCGGGGACGGCGCGCGCCAGTGGCTCGTTTGTGGCCTAGGGGTTGGCGTTGGCCAACACGCTCGAGGCGACGACCTCGCGCGTGTGCTCGCCAAGCCCGGGCGCCCGCCGTCCCACCGTTGTCGCCGATGCCGACATTCGGAAGGGCGGGTTCAGGGCTTTGAAGGTTCCCCCAGCATCCTCTACCTCCCCCAACGCCCCGCGGTGCTGGAGTTGCGGGTCGGCCATGGCTTCCCGCACCGTGCGGTAGGCCGCGGCAGGGACGGAGTTGCGCTCAAGCGCGCTCAGGCATGCGGCGCTGGAATGAGCCTTAGACCAGGCCTCAAACTCCTCCATCAGCAAGCCCCAGTTGGTGCGGCGGTCGAGGTACTTGGCAAAGCGTGGGTCCGTGACCCAGTCCTTGCGGCCCGCGGCGGCTGCCATGCCTTGGAAGGTACGCTCGCTGGCGACGGCCATGCAGATGTAACCGTCGGCTGTGGCCACCGGTCCGAAAATTGGCCGTGAGGGAGGTGGCGGGACACCGAACTGCGCGGCCTGCAACTCCATGAGCGTGAGTGACAACATGCTCTCGAACATGGACACATCGAGATGTTGGCCCGCCCCGCTGGCATGGCGCTGATTGAGGGCGGCACCGATCGCCGCCAAGGCGTAGGTGCCGGCCAGCACGTCGGCGACGTAGATCCCGCAATAATCCGGGCGCTGCCGTCCTGGCTGGTGGGCTAGGGTCGCGAGGTCGTAGCCCGAACTTGCATGAATCACCGGCGCATAGGCGGGAATATCAGCGGATGGACCGGTCTGGCCGTAGCCTGAGATCGAACAATAGATCAGGCGCGGGTTCAGCGTGGCGAGGACGGCATAGTCGAGACCGAGCCTTTGCATGACCCCTGGACGGTAGTTCTCGACCAAAATGTCCGCGCCGGCCGCCAGTTGCCGGGCTGCGGTGACGCCCGTTTCGTGTTTCAGGTCGAGCACGACGCTTTTTTTGCCCGCATTGAGCTGACCAAAGTAGCTGCTGGCGCCATTGCGCAGCGGCGGCCGCGAGCGCATCATATCGCCTTCGGGGGCTTCGATCTTGATCACGTCGGCGCCGAGGTCGGCGAGTAGGCGCGTGCAATGCGGACCGGCAATGGTGGTCGTAAAGTCGAGCACCGTGAGCCCCGAAAGCGCTTTCATCATCTCGTCTTCCTCCCCACAGGCCCTCTAGAGTCGCTGGTTCCTTGGGTTGCGACCATCGCGCGTGGGACGGGCTCGTTCAAGTAGTGACCTCGATGCGAGGCGGTGCGCAGCCTCGAGCCACGGTTGCCCGCGCGGGAGAAGGTTCCAGCCGATGCCCCTTTCCCGCCACGCGCCGGGGCCAAGCTGCTGGCCGCGACGGCATCGGGGGCCAGGGTATGTGGAGCGAGGAGCGCCGGGCCGCCGCAACGCCGGGCGGCATGGCCTTGTTTTGGTGGGAGCACGGCAGAGCTGTTCGGGCGGCAAAGGCCCGCGCACCCGCGATGTCCTGTGCGCCCTGATATCCCCCATTTGGGGGATGGCCTCACCCTTTCGACTCGGCCATTCACAAGCGCTGTCATCGGGGCAACGGGCGGGAGTGCCGAGAAGGGGACGTTATGAGGCTGACCTTCAAACTTCACGATACATCACCGCCTTTCGTGGAGCTTTGCTTGGAGACCTGGCGCCAAGATGTGCATGGCGGGGCCCCGATCATCTCGCCGCATTTGATGACCGCCAACGAGATCAAGCAAAGTTGCGCAAATTTTCGCGCGCAGCTCGACAGAGTGGAGCGCGAAGCCATCGCCGCCCTGCATGGCATCAAGAAAATAACTGGAGCGTAAGCAGCCGGGCGCCCCACGCGGCTTAGCCTCGCGCGCACCCCTCTCACGTTGAGCTGGCAGGAGGCCCTTCGGCTGCGCTAGGCGCATCGTCCAGCTGGTCAAACCCGGCCCATTGATTATCGTGGCAGGCTGGGCCGTCTCAGCAAGGCGGAGCCAAGCGAAGCGCGGAGCCTTGGATCCCGTGTGAGCCGACGCGGCTTTCGGGTCACCGGTGATCTATTTTGGCTCCAGGCATTGCCCAGACATCTGTCCTTTGCATCGCCGCAATCGACCAACTTGGCGCGGGCGGGACGAGAGGCAGCCACGCTTCATCAGTGTCGATCCTAAACGCGACACGCCGGAGCAATTGACATCCTACCGAGCCGCGGTTCGTCGACGCCTTATTGGTTTCATCGGAACGCCCGGGAGAGATTGGCAAAGTCGCGCGTGCCTATAAGGGCTACCTCACGAAGGTTGCCGGAAGCGGGCCTGAGACGACGTCGACATTGGGCCACGCAAAATCGCTTCTTGAAACCATGTGTTCGTGGCGATGCACGGCGCGCAGGACGCTGCCTCGCGCCGCCATAAGCTTGCGCCGCAGGGAGAAGACCATCGCCTTGGCGCGGGGCAACGGCTAGTCTGCGCTGCACGGCGGGCCTTTTTTCGAAAGTGTTCTTCTCGTGGTCAACAGCGCGACTGCAAGTTTCTTCTCGCCATCGCGTTGGCCGGCATGGCCTCGCGGTCATTGATCGGTCTCGAACAAGAGGTGCGATGGTCATGCAAAATCTCGAGTTTGGTTGGTTCATTCCAACCCGTGGCGACACCAACGACTACGGCGAGCCACTGAAAATTGCCGCGGGTCTAGAGATGTTCGACCGGGTCAGTGTCGCCGCCGAGCGGGCTGGTTTCGAATACATGTTGGTCCCCGTTGGACACCAATGCTGGGATGCATGGATGACGGGAGCCATGATGACGCGCAAAACAACGAAGCTGCGCATGCTTATTGCTGCGCGACCGAGCTACATCAACCCGGTGCTCCTCGCCAAGATGATCAGCACGTTTGACCAACTGAGCCAGGGTCGCATCTCTGTTAATCTGATCGCGGGCCAGAGCGAGACCGAAAACGTGGCCGAAGGTGTCCGTTGGAGCAAAGAGCAGCGCTACGAGATCATGGATGAGGAGGTCTCCATTCTGAAGGCTTTATGGACGCAAACGGCACCAACCGACTGGAACGGCAAATTTTACACGCTCAAACAAGCCGAACTGGTGCCCAAGCCCTATCAGCGGCCCTACCCGCGGTTCTATTTGGGTGGAGGCTCGGCACAGGCGGCGGAACTGTCCGCCAAGCACGCCGACGTACATCTGTTCTGGGGTGATACGGCTGAGCGGATTAGCGCCAATATGAGGATGCTGCGGCAGCTCGCGGCAAAACACGGCCGTGAGCCTGCTTTGGGATTCGGCATGCGCCTGCAGATTGTATGCCGCGAGCAGGAGAAGGATGCTTGGGAGGCCGCGCAAACATTGGTCCGCAACGTGACGGCCGCGCGGACCAGCTACATCAGGACTTACTACGCGCAATCGGTCGCCAACCAGCGCGTGCAAGAGCTGGCGCGTACGATGGGCGATCTGATTGCACCGAACCTTTGGACCGGCCTTACCAAAGCACGCCCGGGAGCTGGAATTTGCATCGTGGGCAATCCTGAACAATGCGCCGGCGTGCTGCAGCAGTACATTGACATCGGGTGCCATTCATTCTGCTTATCAGGCTACCTGCACGATGAAGAAGCGGAGCGCTTCCACCGTCTCGTTCGGCCCATTCTGCAGGATCGCAATCGCGGCCGCATGCCAGAGTTGGGGGACGCCTGACCTCAACGCCGTTGGCAAGGAGGCGCCAAGCGCGGGTGCCTCGCGCGGCGCTGGTCGGGAAGGTGCAACGGTCTCGCGCTGCCGATCGCAGGAACGAGGCGGAAGGTCTCACCTCCGCCTCTGGGATGTTGCTGGGGATCCGGCGGTCATTTTGCAAGACTTGCCGCTGCGATCACCAGATGAGCGCTGCGGTCTACCTCCCCGCTTGACCAATCGGCGCCGCCGCGGGAAGGGCGCGCGAGCCGAGCGCCAAGTAGACGCCTCCCGACAGGAGGATACCGACGAGCCAGCTCAAATCCGCCCCACCGAGGAGCCCGGTGGCAATCGGGCCTTGCAGCGCGGGGACGAGGCCATTCTGCACGGACCAGCCTCCGACCAGACCGGCGAGGAACGCCACGATGCCAGACCAATTGATGTCGCCATAGGCGCTTGCCTCGGGCGCACGGTAGAGTTCTGGTACGTCGATCTGACGGCGCCGCTTAATGTAGAAATCAGCCATGATGACGCCGGCAAATGGGCTCATCCACAGTAGCAGGCTGATCATCCAGTTATCGAAGGCCTTGGCGAATGAGGGTTCGAACACGAAGTAGATGGCGACCAAATAACTGGCAATGCCCACGATCAGGGCGATGGCCGTACGCGAGAGATGGACGCCCATGCTGAGGGCCGCCAGCGCCGCCGAATATACGTTGAGAATATTCGTCGCGATTGGGCCATGCAGCACCATGAGCAAGACCAGCACGCTGGTGAGACCGCCGAAGACCGCGCTGACCATCTTGGCGGGGTCGGTATCGAGCGTCACACTCGCCAGCGTGGCGCCGAGGATTGCCAGCCAGACGGTGGGGACGAACATACCCACGTAACTGTACCAGAACACGGCCTTGGACGACACGGTGCGCGGCACAAAGCGCGAATAATCCGAAGCCCACGTGACCCAGGAAATTCCCCAACCCACGCCAATGGCCGTCATCAGCAGCGTCAACATCGCCAAGTGCGCCCCGGGTGCCAGCGTGCTGGTGAGACCCCAGTTGACGACTCCCGGCTGGCTCCAGGCGAGAATGCTCATCAGCAGCATAATGGCGACAGTGATGGGTACCGTGTACTTCTCGAACGTTCGGATCGCGTAAAAGCCATAGACACCAATCAGCATTTGCAGCACCACCACGACGGTAATCACGACCATGCTCGTCGCGACACTGTCGGCAATGCCGAATTGGCCGAGAATTGCGACCGCGATCTTGACCGGGAAGTAGGTGTTGACGCCGATCCAACCAAGCGTGGTCAGAAACATCAATGCGCTCGGCAGATAAGCGCCGCGCCGGCCAAAAGCGGAGCGACAGAGCACCATTTGGTTAACCCCGGTCTTGTGCCCCATCACCGTAAAGGCGGCGAAAATCGCGCAGCCGATAAGGTTGCCCAAGACAATGACGGCGATGGTCTCCCACAAGCCGAGCTTCAGGACGATGCCAAGCGCACCAAGCGCCCAGTTTACCGGCGCAATATTCGCGCCAGCCCAGATCCACATTTGCTGCGGTCCAGTCGAATCTCGATCGGCGTCAGGAATAGGATCCACACTGTGGATGTCGGCTCTCAACTCGCTATTTGCGGCTGTGGTCATGAGTGTCCCCCTGGTCAAAAAGCGACCGTGCTGGGCGGGAGAAATCCCATCGGCGCGTCTGGGGTGGTTAGCTACGACGTGATCGGCCCCGATGCCCAGGCACTTGCGCGAGTCAGCATAGTCTACGCAATGGCGTGAAGGTGCAAGCGATTCGGGTGCCCGAGGGCATCGAACGCCAGCCCAAGCGCATTGGTGTTTTTTCAGCGCCTGCCTCGACCTGCGCAGCCCCGCAGCAATTTCAAATCCTTCTGGCGGGTGGGACGCCGATGGACTCATCCTTGAAAACTGCTGCTGCACCGCACAAGCGAAGCGCTGCGACAGCAAACCGTTTGTTGGGATGCGCCTGGCTCGACGAATCACGCGCGCAACGCGTTGACGCCCAGCCAGGCCAATCCGCTCGCGACAACGAAGGCAACCCAGCTGGCCCACACCGGAATTGCCGATGCACCGACCCAAATGGGCCAAGCCGCCAGGGCGCGCAGCACTTGAAGGAGGGCAACAATAGCAAAAACCGCGGCAGCAAGACGCGAGTAGCTTGTCGCGCGCATGAGGAGCTCCCAGCAAAAGCCTGCATTCGAAGTCTATTGCCGCCAATTTAGCTTCTCACGCCAAACCAGGCGAGAGTACCGGACGTGACCTGCGTGGGGGAAGGAACTAGTCTTTCGTCTGCGAGCTACGCATGGTAGCTCATCAACTCCGCGAGGCTCCGATGGCTTCTCATTGCTCCGACCGCCGCGCCCTCCTATCCACACTGCTTATTGCACCCATTTGCGGGATGGTGCGTGCTACGTCCGTTTGCGCGCAAACTTCAAGCATGCTCCCCCCGTTGGTACAACCGCAGGAGAAGACGAAGGCAGGATTCCTTGCGCGTGCCCGAGCACTAAGGGACCAAGCGCTCAGCGAAGGAGACCAGGCGTATGGGGCCGTCGTCGTGCGCGAGGGCGTTGTCGTTGGCGAAGGTCGGAATTACGTTATCCTGCAAAGCGATCCGACCGCCCACGCCGAACTTCTGGCCGTCCGCGATGCTGCGCGGCGCCTCAACAGGCGCGACCTATCTGATTGTGACGTTTACTCGACCGCTACACCATGCCCGATGTGCCAAGGGGCGCTGTATTGGGCCCGTATCCGCCGCTATCACAATGAGGCGACGCCAGAAAGTGGCGTCGCGCCGAAGCTGGCCTGCTAGCGGATGGGCGAGAGTTGCCCACGCATTTGGCGCTGGGCCGGGTAGCGAAGCAAGCCGTCTGGCAGCCCGCTGGATTGCTGTTGGGCCAATGCCCGCAAGACCCCACGCGCGCGCCGGGCGCGTGCGTCAGGCGCCGCTAAGCTTCGTGTCGATCGCGGTAATTTGCGATGACCGTTGGCCCAGCGCTCCCCGCCAGGCCGGCGGCCGAGGGATCAGCGTCGACGGCGACCAACCCGCGAGCTCGCCTGGTATGGCCGCCTTTGTCGCATGATCGCTGCCTTGGATTGCCTTATCTCCCTAAAAGGGCGGCATTGGCCCCGGGCCCCGGGGTTCGCTGTGACCGACCAGATAGGCTTGCTGCGCTTTGAGACGAACGTCCCACCACAACGCCGTCGACCCCCCATACTCGATTTCGGCCGCGGGGTCAGATGTGGCGGAGCTCAAAGCCTGTGATGGCCTGCGCACTCACCTAATTTGCCGCGACGCCGGCAGCCTTGAGGACGGGGGTCCAGCGAGCCACCTCGTTCGCGACCAGCGTCTGCAATGCTTCGGGTGACCGCCCCTGCCGCTCTGGAATAACGCTGCCGAGCTCAAGGAGGCGCTTGCGCGTTGCCTCGTCGTCCAGAGCCTTGACGAGGGCCCCGTTGAGCTTTGCCACCACCTCGGCCGGCACGCCTTTTGGCGCAAAAATCGCATTCCAGGCCGAAACCTGGAACTCGGGCAAGCCAGCCTCCTTGGTCGTGGGAACATCGTTGAGGACCTCGGCGCGTTCGGGCGTTGCGATCGCGTAGGCCTTGATGCTGCCAGCTTGGATTTGCGTTACGACGTTGACGATTTGATCGCAACCGAAGTCAACCTGACCCGCGACCAGGTCGTTTAAAGATGGCGCAGTGCCGCGATAGGCGACGCGGGCCGTCTTAGTACCTATCAGCGACTGCAGCATCGTGCAGGTCGTAAATGAGACGGAGCCGACGCCGGCGTGCGCCTCGTTCACCTTGTCCTGATTTTTCTTCACGTATTCGACAAACTCTCGAAGATTCTCGGCGGGAAAGCTCTTTTTGGCAATTATGAGGATCGGCGTGCCGGCCACCATACCCACCGGTGCAAAATCTTTGGTCGGATCATACTTGAGATTGGGATAGAGTGCCGGTGCGGCGCCGTGCGTACCCATGTGGCCCATCATGATGGTGTATCCGTCAGGCTTGGCCTGCGCACCACGGGCAATGCCGGTAGTGCCACCGGCGCCAGCTACGTTTTCCACGACGATCGGTTGACCAAGACTCTTCTGCATATACTCGCCAACGATGCGAGCAATCGTATCGGTCGGGCCGCCGGCGGCGAATGGGACGATCATGGTGATCGGCCTCTCGGGATACTCTGCGGCGGCCGGAGCGAGGTGGCCGAGGAGAGCGAACAGCGCGAGAGCAATGAGGCGTGACATGGGTTCTTTGGGTTCCTCTATAGACGTGGGCCGCGCGGTTCAACCTGCGTCCACGGGGGAGATATGCACCTTCGGGGCTTATTAGCATCCCGCCAGGCCCCGTGTCCGCGACAGAGTATCCTAACCAAGCGGGGGCAGCCGTGCATCGGAGCACGGGATCGATCGCGGCGAGGTCGCGCGAATTGGCCGCCCCAGGGGTCACGGGGCCGTGAGTTGGGCCGCAGTGCCCTGCTCAGCCCCCGGTCGATCTGCCCAAAGCTTGAGCACGAAGGCCAGCCGCGCTTTTGCACGCCTTCGGGCTAGACCTCTGGGCCAAGCCCGAGACGGTGCTAGGCACCATAAAACTGGAAGGCGGCCCAATAGTAAGGGTGAGCGTATGGCGGCTCATTCGGCTTGCCGCTAAGCAAAGACCTGCGCACCGTAGCCTCCTGTGCAGGGGACAGGCGACCCGATCGTACCATCTGCACCAGAAAGGCATCGATTTCGGGACCGGCAGCGTCGCGCAGCCAAAGCTGCGCACGGCGAAGTGCGGATGCGGGCTCCATGCTCTTGGCGAAATGCAGCTCGTAGAACTTCATCATGATCAAGGCCGTCGAGGTATCATCGACCGGCCACAGAGTTCCGATTACGCCGGCGGAACCGGCCTGCAAGAACGTTGCTGGCAAGCCGATGAACTCGTCCGGCGTGCGCTGAAAATCAAACACACCGGTTTCGCACGCCGACAGGATCACCAGTCGGGGGTGGCCGAGATCAGCGCGATCGAGCAAGTCGCGCACCGTCAGCTGATCACCGTCGGCCAGCAGCAGCGCTGATTGCTCGGTATTAGCCCAGGAGAATGTACCGTGCGTTGCAAAGTGCCAGTGACTGGATTTGGCAAGCGCTGCGAAAACGGCGTCGATGCGTGCCTCCTTGGCTCCCAAAAGTGTGCGACGCGAGGCGTCGAAATAGCTGATGGCAACGGCACCCTCGGGTTCAGTGAAGCTGAGGTCTCCGGTGGGGTTGATAACAGCGGTCAGGGCCCGTCGCGTGGCTGACGCGCTCGTTCGCTGTAACGCCACGGCAGCCGCGGCGAGGCTCGGCGCATTGGAAATGGTGTAGCGGTCAAGAACTGCCATCCGGGTTGCAGGGTCGGACGCAATCGCCATGGGCAGAAGGCCCAAAGCACCCTGTGGCAGCCACAATATGGCTGCATCATCGCGTACCCCGTTTGCTCTCAAACCATCGACCACCGCAGCTGCAAATAACCGGGAAAGACTGGTGGGAAGCTCGTGGATCGCGCGCATCCATTCATGCCACCGGCTCTGTCGTTCGCTCGGGGTAAGGTGGTTGATCGAATAGACTCCGAGCCACCCCTCGACGCGTCCCGCTGTCTCGGCACCATGTAAAAAGCGATTGAGCGAACTTGTGGCCAGACCGTGCACGGCAACAGGCACAACGGATATCTCATTGGCCCGGCGCACGACAATCAATAGTGCAGCACCGTTCTCGGTAACGATTGGAACCACGATGGCTGCGTATTTGGTGAGAAGGTCCCGCGCCAGCGTGGCTGCGTTGCCGTGCGTGGCCATCCCTTTTGCTGCATTTGCGCCGTTGATGATGTTCTGCATTTCGCCTCGAAGGTCTTCGAGGCGTCGGAGCGCCTGTAGCCGCTCGTCGCCGGTGAAGTACTCCATTCGCGCTTCGGATTCACGAATCTCGTTGCGGATTGCGTCGAGCCGAACGCGTTGCTCTCGCTGAATTGCTAGCGCATCGAGACCAACGGCCACCTTTAATAGACGCGCTCGGCCGCTTTCGACGAGTTCCAGGGCCTCGAGCGGCGCGTTCAACTTGATCGCCGCATAAGCAGCACCAGCGAAAAGCTCCCCGCCCTCGCGTACGACCGTTTCCGCTTCGGCGCGGTTTAAGCCGGCTGCGAAAAGGAGGTGTGAGGATTCGATCGCTTGGCGATAGTATTGTCCCGCTGCGGCCCAATCGCCGCGCGCGGAGGCTACGTCGCCGGCGAGCTGCGCCGACCGCAAGTGCATCCAAGGAAAAGCCGCGCGCGTAAACACAGTCATGGCCGCCTCGTGTGCGGCGGCTGATGCTGCAAGGTTGGCCATTCGCTCACCGCGGCTTCGCTTGCGCAAGGCGATGCCGAGGTTGTTCTGCGCACTCGCCCATTTCACAGGATCGGACGCGCGCGTGTAGAATCGCAGTCCATTTTGATATGCGTTTATGGCCTGTTCGACGTTGTCGGCCCGGTCACCCGTCATGCGCCGCGCGTAGGCAATGCCGAGATTGAGCATTACGCGCGCCCAGCGTTCCGGGAACGCCTGCGGCGTGTAGACGGCAAGCGCATTATGAAAGCGCGTAATTGCCGCCTCTATGCGCTCGGCCGGTTTGTCGAGTTCGCGGTCCAACAGAAGCAAGCCAAAGTTCATGTTGAGCTGCGCCCACTCGGCTGGAAACGATTCGCGGGTGAACACATAAGAGGCGTTTTCGAAATGGGCGGCGGCGCGCTGAATATTGTCCAGCGGCGTCCCGCGGCTGCGTTCCCCATAGGCCATGCCCAGGTTATCGTGGATGCCAGCCCAGGCCCGGGCCGATCGTTCTCGGGTCGTGACGCCAAGAGCTTTTTCGTATGCACCGATAGCCTTATCGACGTTGTCGGCCCGCACGCCATTGACGCGCCCCCAGTATGCGGCACCGAGAGCCTGCTGCGCACTGCTCCAATCGGCGGTCGACTTGTCTTGCGTGAACACCGACAAGGCGGCTTCCGCCGCTTGAATAGACAGCTCGAGATTGTCTGCTCGCCGGCCTTCGATGCGATGCCAGTAGGCTTTGGAAAGTCCGACCTGAACGGAGCCCCAATGTGATGGGGCAGAAGCCTTGGTTGCAATCGCCGAGGCGGCATTGAAGGCCGCAATGGCCTTTTCGATGTTTTGCGCCCGTTCACCGGGAATGCGGTCGAGATAAACCTGCCCCAATCCATAGTGAACTCTGGCCAAATCGGCGCCGCCCTTGATGTGTGTGAGCGCCTGTTGATAGGCGGTCAGGGCACGTTCCAACGCGGCAGGCCGGTTGGCCCCTTCGACGCGGCGGTATTCGTTGGCGAGTTGGCCCCACATCCGACCAAGCAAATCGTCGCGAGTTGGCTCGCGGAAGGGCCAAGGGTTGGCTGGAACAGCGAGAGCCAACGCCTCTTCGATCTTCTGTGCGCGGGCCTCCGGCGTGGGCGGGTGCGAAGAATTTTGCCAGGCAGAGATGATGGAGAGCGCTAACGCATTATTGGCGGCACTTGGCTGCGCAAAAGCCGAAGTCAGAAAACCTTGCTGCAGTCCAACCGCCAGTGCAGCGACGAAAATCGAGCGAACCCACCCCATGGTACCTCCCCTCATACCGGCGGTTGCTAGAACATAATGGCTAGTGGATAGGAAGGCGAAAAATCTGCAAGTGGGTAAGCACGCTCGATGACAGATTTTTTGGCCTTATCGGCGGCCAAACCAGCACCGGGAAGGGCGCGTCCTGCGCCGCGGTAGGCCTCCTCTTGCTGAGCTCTCTTATGAGGCTCTCTTCAAAGCCTCCCAGAGCCTGCCTCTCTAAGGCTTCCAAAGCGTGCTTCGCAGGCCGGACCTAATTCAAAGGAGTGGTCCCACGTCCTTGCGGTCGGCGGCAAGGATGGACACGGGGGGCAACTTGCCACATGTTGCCCTGCGGACGCGACCGCTCACGGCATGGGGTATTCACGCCTCTCCGCCTCAACGGGCCAGAGCAAATGTTTGCGCCACTTTTGGCGCGCTGGCTGCGAAACGCAAACCGCACGCAACGAGCCGGCGGAACAAGCCCGACCTCCCCGCGCAAGGGTTTCGGGATGCCAGCGCATTCTTTGTGGCAGGTACGCGCGCGCCGATAGCCCAATGGCGCTCAGGCCATGCGTGCTGCCTCCTGTTCGGTCGGCAAGCGGCCTTCCGGCGTCAGATGGTCAATGACGCGCGGCAAATGCTCGCTGAGGGTAGCCAACAGCTCATCACGCTCCATTCCCGTCTGTCGCATCAGGTCCCGGAGGGCATCCTCGCCCAAAGCGCCTTCCAATCCTGCTGGTGTGATCGGACGATTGGGTCCCCGCGCGACCCAGGAGCGCGCCGTCTCGCCATCGCCACTGCCCTCGAGGTCGCGCACGGTGTTGTTCACACCGCGCCGCAACACGGGCCCAGGAACGGAGCCGCCGCCGAATATGGTGCGCAGGATGCCCGCGAGACCACCGTCCGTGTCTTGCGGATCAGGCTCGTTCGGCTTGCCGCCCGGCGAGCGAGACGTGCCCGCTTGGGCCGGCTGCGAATTGGTCAGGCTTTTGTAGGCCTTATAAGCAAGAAATGCGAGCAGGGCCATGGTGGTCTTTGACATGCCGCCACTCTGCCCAGAGCCCGGTTGCGGCGCGCCGCGAGGGCCGTTTTGCATTCCGTTCAGAACATCGATAAGTCCCATAGAGAGGCTCCTGATGTGAGGCTAAGGACGCGAGGGAGGCCAATTCGAACGGGAAGCACCCGGATCGTTGACGACGCGCTGAACGACCAAACGGTGCCAGACGACCAGCACAAGCAGTGCGCCTAGCGTGGCACCGATAATTCCGGCCCCCTGGTCCGGCCGATACCAGCCGATCGTCTGGCCGATCCAGGTAGAGACAAGAGCGCCCGCGATCCCGAGCACCGTGGTCAGCAGAAATCCCTGAGGGTTGTTGGGACCCGGCAAAAGGAAACGGGCGACGATACCCGCGATCAAGCCGACGAAGACGATCCACAAAAAGCCCGCCACTGCATCCTCCTGGCCTCCGAAGTGCCTATCGCTTTGCGAAACGTGAGGGAGACCAACAGGTTCCGCGCCGCGACCCGGGCTCGCGTGTAACGCACGCCACAAAGGACTGCTGTTGACGCCCACTCCGACGGCGGACCCGCTCGCCCCGAGTGGTAGCGGCGTCCAAGCTGAGCGATCCGGGTAAGTTTTGTACCGGGACAGGATGCGCCTCAGGGTTGGAACCAAAATTGCCGAAACGCCGCGGCATAAAATGCTAGTCGTGCGCAAAGACGTCGGTGCCCATGCGGGTCGTTCCGAAAGGCCAGCGTTTGAGGAGAGAGCAATGCCCGTCTTCGTCATCGGTGGCTCCGGCTTTATCGGCTATCGCCTCGTCAGGCTTCTTGTGGCGCGCGGCGAAACCGTCACCAGCATGGATACCAATCTAGAGGCGCACTCTTTTGCCGACCTCGAACCAAGGGTGTCCTGTGTTCGTGGCGATATCGCCAGCTATGCGGACGTAATTGCTGCGATGAGCGCAGCCAAACCAGACCGCGTGGTCAATCTTGCCTATCTGATTGGCAATAACCATCCGCCACACCTCGCAATGCGGATCAATATCCTCGGTACGGACAATTGCTTCGAAGCCGCTCGCCGGTTGGGCGTCAAGCACACAGTCTATGCAAGCTCCTTCGCGCTGAATGGCAAGCAGTCAAACTACGGAGACCGTGATGTTACGGAAGACGATCCAGTATACGGCGAATATCTGTATGCCCGGCACAAGATCATGAACGAGTGGCAGGCGCTCGACTATATTGAAAAATTTGGCATGCGTATCACGGGTATCCGAGCTGCCTATGTCACTGGCCCGGACAAGGTACGCGGCACAGTCGATCACGTCAGGTGCATCACAGAGCCGGCGCGCGGCAAAGCGGTGACCTTGCCTTTCAAGGATGCCATGGTCTGTGCCATCCACGTGGACGATATGGCGGATGTCTTTGCACGCGTGACCATGAGCGATAAACCCGCACGTCGCGTTTACAATTCTGGCGGTACGCCAATCAGCCTAGGTGAGATCGCCGACATGGTGCGTTCCTATCTTCCCGACGCCAAAATTGGTTTTGCCAAGGAGTACGGGGCCAAGGACCTCAATGCGACATACCGTCTAGACAACAGCCGTCTCTGCGCCGAGTTCGCCATCCAGTATCCTCCTTTCCGTCAGCGGGTGCTTGAGATCATCAATGCCACCCGTCAGGACATTGGCTTGCCCGCTTTAAGCGCACCCCCTTGAAAGCACAGCTATCGATCCGCCGGGCTTGCCTTTAGCACCCTTGCCATGGTGCATTTCGTGCGGGCCTTCCCGGTCAGATTGCCTCGTTTTCGACCTGCTCAAGATTGCGGGTGACGGGCGTGGTCGAGACCTCCCGTGCGGGGTTGGGGTGGAGCTTTCAGTCCCTGCGCTGCTAGGCGGCTCCTACCGGCAAGCCCAGCATTTCGCTTTGGACTTGCAAGGTCAGCGAACGTGACGATCGTTTGCGCAGCTGCTTAAGCTAACCGGACTGACACAATGCACGTGCGCGATGCCAATGAGCAAGATGCTGATGATTGCTGTTTTGTCGTCCGCCACTCGATCAGCGAGCTCTGCATCCTCGATCATCAAGGTGATGCGACGACCCTTGAGCTCTGGCTCGCCAACAAGACACCGGCGAACATGCAGCGTTGGATTCGTGAACATCATGTGCTCGTTGCCGTCTTTGGAACTGCGATTTCGGGGGTTGCTGGCATGACCGCAAGAGGTGAGATCATTCTCAACTACGTCTCGCCCAATGCCCGCTTCCAGGGCGTCAGTAAAGCGCTCCTGCGAGGGCTGGAACGACGCGCTCAACACCTCCGTATTCCGCTTCTCAAGCTTCAAAGCACGGCGACTGCAATGCACTTTTATCGCGCTCTCGGCTATACGGCATCTGGTGCGCCAACAAAGGGCTTCGGTGTGACGATGGGTCAGCCGATGCAAAAGCATTTGCGAAAATAAGGGAGTGCTGCGGAATTCCCTGCCGGATGTATTTCGGCCTGATGTATGGTCCTCCACGCGGATACTGAATTTCGGGAAAAGCCGAACCATGGCCAGAAATCTCCCACTTTTCGCCAGTCAGCGCGTCGTCCAGATCTGTCTCTTCCTATTTGCTGCCATAGGCCTGATTGGGGGCGCACTGCAGATGTACTTGGGGCAGCCGGAGACGACGCCGCGGCTCGACAACGTCCATCGCTTTCTTGCCGGCGTGTACCTCGGCACCGCCATCATATGCTTGTGGGCGGGCGTAACTGTTCGCCAACAGGGTACCCTCGTTTATCTCTTGGCTTTAGGGGTTATCCTCGCCGGCACTGGAAGACTCCTCTCGATCAGCCAAGTGGGCGTGCCAGAGCCCGCCGCGCTGTGGCTGGGTTATCTCGTCCCCGAGCTGCTCCTTCCCTGGATCATGGTGGTGGCGCAGATGATCGTGCAAAGACGGACCAAGGCGCTGTCAGAGCTCGCGACCGCAGGGTAGGGCAAGCTGACCAAGGCCGCTTGAGCTCGGCTCGCATGCTAGCTCGTCAGACGCCGCCCGGGGTCGATCTAGGAAACCTTATCGATGACCCTCAAGCCTGACCCCATGTCTCGGCGCCAGCGAAAATCGTGCAGATCGCGTGAGCACAAGGGGTCGCTGCCACGGCAGATACGACTTGCCACGCATGGGCCAACTCCCTAATCCCTACGCGGGTGAGATTTCCTCGTTCCAGCAAGGACTTGGGCTACAACTTGTGGCCCAGGCGACGCAAGCGCGCACCTGGGGTAAGGTTGGGTATCGGCTGGGGGCCAATCAACGGAGGTTCCTATGGCCACATTCGTTGTGCTCGCCTCTTTCAGCGAGCAGGGCATCAAGAACGTCAAGCAAACGATCGAACGAGCTGACGCCTTCAAGCAAATGGCCACGAAGGCCGGCGCGACTGTCAAGGATATCTATTGGACCCTTGGGTCGCGCGATATCGTTGCTATTTGCGAAGCGCCTGACGATGAGAGCGCGACGGTGCTTTCTCTGAGCGTGGGTTCACGCGGCAATGTGCGCTCGGAGACCCTCCGAGCCTTCTCCTTCGATGAGATGAAGAAGATCCTGGGCAAGATGGTCTGAGCGTCCCCAAACGACTCGAGGTGAGGCGCTGTCTGGGGCGGATACCCCGACAGCGCCTGTCGTTGGCATCGTGGGTGCGCCAGAAGTAGGCTGTCGTTGGAGATCTTTAATTGCCGCCGTTGCAGCAGGCCTGTTTCCCTCATGGCTGCAAGGGCTTGCCAAGAGGAGAAGACCTGGATGGGGCTGGCAACCTAGGTCGCACAAATTGCAGGACAGACGCGGAGATATCCTGATCGAAAGACACCGGCTTATTGCGACAATACGACGGAGCGGACGAACCGCAGTGACAGGCCCTTGCGCACCGCTGACGGACCCAACGTCTCACCCAGACCGAGCGTGCAAGATCGAATGTGATTAACGAGCACTCGGCCAAGAGGTGAGGGCGTTGAGAATGCAGCTTGCCGCCGCCCAGGGTGGATGAAGTAGGGGTGCTCGGCCGCAGCTGAAGGAAGTGTTGAGAAAGGGTGCCGGCCAGATGCTGGCGGCCCTTTCTCCGTCACTTTTGTCGACGATTTTCCTATGCGCGGGAGGCGGCCCAACACACCGCCAAACGCATTGGTTCGGTTACGCATTTAGCCCGCAACGGGCGGAGCAAACACCTAAGGGTCTGCCATCTGGCGTGGCCGGCGCTGCAGGTCTTGCCGTGCAGGCAGCCCATCGTCTGGCCCCTTTGCAGAGCTCTTTTTGACGGTGTCGAATGCAGATCGGAGGGGGATTCCAGTATGTGGCGAAGCACTGCGGCCGCGAGCTTTGTGCTCGTGTCAACGCTCGCGTTGGCTGATGACAAAAGTGATTGCCTGGACAGCAAGGATCATGATCTCCGCATCAAGAGCTGTTCGGCGATGATCGAGCGCAATCCCAAGGACATCGTTGCCTATCAAAATCGCGGTGAGGCGTACGAACTTAAGGGTGAGGTCGACCGAGCAATATCGGACTACACTAAAGCGATCGTGTCGGATCCGAACTACGCGCCTGCCTACAATGGTCGTGGCCGCGCTTACGTCAGCAAAGGCGATTACGTCCGCGCGGTCGACGACGTGACAAGGGCTAGCGAACTCGTCCGCAAGGATCAGGCTCGGCCAGCAGCTGTTGTGGCAGCGCCTCCCAAGCCTAAAAAAGATGCGAACTCGGGATTGCCTGTGCTCAACAAGTCGCCCGTTGCGGAGACCCCGTCCACCCTCGGCAAGGCGCCTGTTCCTGTTCCTGAGACGCCGCCTCCCGCTGGCAAAGCATCTACCGTCGAAAACCCAGCAGGGAGTTCCTGGCTGGGCCGTTGGCCCGCGTGGATGCCCCGATAGAATCAAAAGTGCTATGCGCAAGAAGCAGGATAAGGCAGGCCGAGCGCGGCGGTGCCGTGCAGACGAGCGGCCGGTGGCACGCGTAACATCAACGCCGTTGAGGCGGATCGTACCGGCAACCTCTGCGCTGCGCTTCAGGGCATCCACGGCGACCTCGAACAGGGCATGCACGAAGCCGATTGGCTGAGTCCACTGCTTCTTCGGGGCTCCGGTATTTTGCGCTTTCGATCATCATTCAGAACGGCCTACTTGAGTTCTTCTCTGCCGACAGCAGTGCGAGATTCTCACCGGCGTCGAGCTTCCACCCGACTTCACAACCTTCACGCCTAGCAGATCATTGCCACTATGGCCTACACCAAGGTCAAGTACATCATCGAGGTCGGCACGAGCTATACGAGATCAACTACGGCGGCTCGACTGAGGAGATCAGGCGATACTGCCTGTTCGGTGCGCAGGCCTCCGGCAATGCCGATAGGTTCAAAGGCTACGCCGAGGAGTGTATGGCCGAGTACGACCTGGACGGCTGGAAGGTTCCGGACCTCACCGATCCGGGCGCGCTCAGCTACCACGTGATGCGCGAAAGCCGCTGAGACGAACCTGCCAAAGCGCGGCCCCATGGCGCATCGTGATGCCAGTCCAGTCGACCCGACCTTGTTTCGCGAGGTGATGGGGAGCTTTGCGACCGGCGTCACGGTGATAACGACGGCCACACGCGGCGAGGTCCGCGGCATGACGGCCAACGCTTTCATGTCCGGATCGCTCTCACCTCCTCTGTGCGTCATCTCGGTCGCTCGTGCCGCAGGCATGCATGGCTTCCTCGCCGAGGTGGGCCATTTTGGCGTGAGCATCCTGTCGCAAGATCAACTGCGTCTGAGCGCATTTGCTGGCCAAACGGATGCCGATCTGAAGGTGTGTTTCGACGACATCGGCCGCACGACCGTCCTAGCGGATGCGGCTGGCACGATCTCTGCCGACATCCTCAGCACGCACGATTGCGGAGACCATTCGATCTTCATCGGCCGTATTGTCGACTTGCGGGCGGGCAGCGAAGAGCCGCTGCTTGTCCATCGCGGGCGATACGCTTCGCTGACATACTCAGCGCTCGCGTCAGCTGGCCCCACGATCGAATTCTGGTGAGATGAAGCCGGGTCACCTTTTCGCGCTGTCCGACGGCCATTGTTCCATACTGACAGAAAGCACTCTGCGCAGCCGACGTGGAACGAACCTAGGTATAACCGCCAATTGTGGGCGCTGCACAGTAATGATTGAGTCACCGGACGCCCAACAGAAAACCCAGGGTGGCCACAATGGAGACAGGACGAATGGTTGCTATCGCCACGGCCATAGTGGCGGTCTGCTTACTAGCAGGGTGGTGGTACATTTTTCCGGGCGACCTTCCGTTCGCCCCTCCGGTGCCGAAATAGAAAGGACCGCTCAAGAGCATCGGGCCATTCTGGGCATTGAACCTAGTGCCGGCCAGCGCCAATACTCCCAACAGTCAGGTGGCCATATTGAGTGCGATGCGTCTCAGCTTCAGGCCTAGGCGCGTCATGAGGAAGCCGGCTCGGTGGCCGACATTAAACTTCAGCAGATCGGCCGCCCGAAGGCCGTGCACCACGTCACCATCTCGCTACTGGGGTAGCGCCGCCCGTTTTGCGCGCACACGCTTGAATGTGGGAAGCAAGCAGCCCCTTTCCTAAGCCGCCGCCTTTTCCGGCGCGCAACTATTTGCACGGTTCTCTTCTCGAAGGCATGGCGCGCCCAGCAACCATGTTCCTCGTGACGCCGGTCACGAGCTTGGTCATGGTGGTGAGCTCCTTGCCGTAGTCCTCCGCCGCTTTGTGCCAGAAATCAGTGTAGGCAGCCAAAATCTGCTCGGGCGTGCGGCAATGACTGAGACGCTGCGTAAGCGTGAAGTCTTCCTGCACCCGATGGCTTACAAATCCCCGCCACTCGGTCGCAATTGTGCCGAACCCCGCTTGTGCGTTGGCGTTTCCCTTCAGCATAAGGGCCAGGAACGGATTCCACATGCTGAGCACCGTGGCTGGAGCAAAAAATACATCCTGGTTCTGCCCAGCGTAGCTCTTGACGGCTTCTCCACCGTGGTACCGGTTCGACATCTAACCTCCTCATTAATTATTTGGATCGAGACCCCTACACCATGCCCTGGTGTAGAGCCATGCAGGACAATCTCAGTTAGGGTTTGAACGTCACGAACGATTTGCTTCAGACAGGCGCGTGCGTCCTCAGGCCGTCTCACCAGTGACGATGGTGATGGACCGGCTGTATCTCCACGGCCTGCGCAACCCGGTGCGGGCTACGTTGTGTGCGTCAACGATGAGGATGCGCGTCATACTGGGGACCACCTACTGTACCTGCGTAAATAATTTAATTCCCGTCGAAAGCGCGGGTCAGTAAAAAATATGACGAACTATGGATTTGGCGGCGCTAGTCGAAACGCTGCTGCGCTCGCGCTGCTGGGCAAAATATCGTGCCAGCTGGCTTGATCTTAACTCGGGTGTCGGCCGCACACCACCTAAGGGTTTACCCCACTTTGCCTGGCTTGGCTCGTGCTTCAAGGGATTCGGAGGGGCGGAACCTCGTCAGCACTGGAGGAGTGCACATGTCCGGCCGATCTCAAGGCGGAAGAGCGGTACATGGTAATGTTGGGCAGGGTCCAACCATGTTGTTTGGTCCTGCTCAGACGTTCGGCATTTGGGAGCCCTTCTTTGCTGGCTCGCTAAAGGCAAATGCCCAGGCACAGGAAGCATTCGGCATGCTTGCAGGGGAATGGCAGGCTTTCTTGGCCCACCGGCTGCAGGAAGACATCGCCTTGATGCAACGTCTCGCTGGAAGCCGAACGCCCGAACAAATCTTAGCTGCGCATGCGGCTTTCTTGCAGAAGGCAGCGGAAGATTACGGCAAAGAGTTCACCACAATCAGCAAGCTCTTCGCGAAAGCGACAAGCAGGGTCGCTCAGGCATCACAAGCTGCGAGTGACGAGGCTAGCAGAGACCAATGGCATTGGCAGAGAGCGGCGGCTTAAAAAGCGTGCGCTAGGCATACCTTCCCGCGCGCCTGCGCGTCTGCATTGCTCCTGACTTGAAGTGGAGCCCGCGCCCAACCCGATGTGCTATCAAGCGCCCACATTCATCGCCATCGAAAGCCAGTATGATCAGGATCTGGTGCGCGCATGAAGGCATGGTATAAGGATTGCTTGAGCGACTGAAATGCCACGGCTCACATGATTAAGCGAGACTACCAACACACCTGCCAACGCATGGCGCGCGAGTGCGTAAATATTTGAGTCAAGCGGAGCAGACCGGGGCGCGCAGCAGGTAGTATTTGGCTCGCTCAAGTGGGCTGGATCCGCGATCGGTGCTGAATGACTCTCGATGGAGTGGCTTTTGGATCCAATTAGCTATTCGCGGCTTGCCGGCGTGATCTTCGCCATCGTTGCGGTGCTGCAGCTCTGGCGAGCCGTGGCTGGCTGGCCGGTCACAATTGGTGGGACAGCGATACCTATTTGGGTGAGCTGGCTCGCCTTCGTGATTGCCGGAGCGATGGCCTGGATTGGAGTTTTTGGATCTCGCTAAACCACCACGAATACCGCACGGCCGATGGGCGATCGGAGCCATCGACACTACATGGAGCTATCAATCTGCAAAGCGGCGCACGCGGGCAAATTCCATCATTCGTAGGCCAAAATAATTCGCCGCCGGCCTCGCAGCCCACGCCGAGAGCGAATCTAGCATCACCCCACACCAGCCCAGGCCAGCAACCCCGTTGCTGTTGTCGGAGCTGCGCGATCTCGCTGACGACATTGTCACAGGTGATTTGCAGCGATCGCACTGATTATCACGGTTGGCGTCTTGGTCTATGAGCGCACGTGAGCACGCGCCGACCGACCGGCGGTGCAAATGACGTCACCTTTTTGATTTCTCATGTTGCGTGCATTCCGATAATCGCCATCGGTGGCCTCACGTCGCACTTGTCAGAGCCACCAGGCACCACACCGAGACACTTGGCCAATGTGGTAAACCCTGGATCGCGATCATGCGGGCCTGACCGACCGGGGCCTGCTCCCGGCATCGCTAGCTCCGAGAGCGATTCAATGCCTGTGCTGATGATGCATGTCGGGGACGTGCGGGTGGCTGTGCCTTGGGCGCTCATGTCGGTGCGGGTGTGTGTGTAGCTCGCCGGGTGGATCGTCCGGCGCATGCTCGTGCTGATGGTGTTCGTCGTGGACATGCGGGTGCGCGTGTTCAATCGGCTCGTGCAAATGTTCATGCTCGTGGTGTTCGGTGAGGTGCAACCATACGCCGGCGGCCATCAGTAGACCGGCCGTGACAAGTTGCGCGGACAACGGCTCGCGCAGGAGGGCCAATGCTGCAACTGCCCCAAGAAATGGCGCCGTGGAGAAGTAGGCGCCTGTGCGGGCGGTTCCGAGAAGCCGCAAGGCGTAGACGAACAGTACAAGACTCACGCCATAACCCAAGAACCCCACCACCGCCGCCACTGAGGCAACCGAAAGGTTGGGCAACTGTCCGCCGGCGGCGAGACCCAGAGCGAGGCTCACCGGGCCTGCGATCATGCCTTTCAGCTCGACGATCTGCAGCGGGTCGGCAAGTGACACCTTGCGGGTCAGATTGTTGTCGAGGCCCCAAGCGGTGCATGCGGCGACGATGGCCAAAGGCCCAAGAAATCCCGACAGCTCAGGACGTTCCGTCCACGACAGCACAATGGCGCCTCCAAGCAAACTCGCCATGCCAACGGCGATGCGTCGATCGAAGTTCTCGTGGAAAAGAACCATGCCATCAGCGCCGTTGCCACGCCTTCCAGCGTCAGCAGAAGAGACGCAGCGGAAGCATCGGTCCGCTGCAATCCGATCATGAGCAGCAATGGCCCAGCGATGCCACCCGCCACGATCGCGCCTGCAAGATAAGGCAAGTCCCTTCGGCCGAGCGCGGCCTCGGACCGCCCAGCCCTGGCAAACCGCCCGGCCCGGCGCACAACGGCGACGCCGAAGCCCGCGCCGCAATAGAGAAGACCGGCCAATATCGCCGGATCGATGGTCCCCAGCAGCATTTTGGCGGCCGGGGTGGAGACGCCGAACAAAGCGCCGATAGCAAGGCAAAAACGATGGCACGATGGTTCATGCGTTGAGGCTAGACTGCAAACTTGGTCGGCGGCAACAGTAAGGGCACTCCCTGCAGTATGCTTGATTGGCTGATGGGCTATCTCGCGTCACTCCAGGCGGGCATCCTGCGCAATCTCGCTGCAGAGTTGCGGGCAGGAGGCTTGGGCACGGCCGTGCTCGCCTTTTTGCTCGGCGCTCTGCATGCACTGACGCCTGGTCACGGCAAGTTGGCCCTTGGTACCTATTTCCTGGGGCAGGAAGTTCGCGTCGTGAGAGGCTTGCGCGTGACGCTGTCCGCGGCGCTCCTCCATGTCCTGTCGGGCTTTGCCGTCTTCCTCCTGTTTCGTTTTATCATCGGCCAACCGCCGTCGTTGCTGGGCCGCCCCTCCCCCGCCTTCACGGCGGCCGGCTACGGTCTCATCGTGCTGGCCGGTTTGATGATGTTGGTGCAATGCCTCCGACCAGGCAGCCGGTACAACGGCACCCCTGCGCTGATCGGGGGGATCGGTCTTCTCCCCTGCCCGCTTACTATTTCGGTGCTCGGTTTCGCCTGGGTGCAAAGTTCGGCCGTTATGGTTGGGCTCGTCCTCCTATCGCTGGCACTCGGCATCTCGCTGACCATTGGCACCGTCGCGGTCTTGGCCATCCTCCTCCGCAGTACCGCCGGTGCGGCCCTGGCTGGTTGGGTCTCTCCGCTAGAACGTGGCGCGCGGATTGTACAGGGGCTGGCGGGAGTGATGATCATGGCGGTTGGCCTGTACGCCATAACTGACCTCCCGCGATAAATCGTCAAAAGCTTCGATCGCCGTTCTTATTAGGCAGCGTGAGTTGATTGTATCGCTGTGATGACCATTTTCCTGTCACAACGACATTCGCGCTCTTCTCAACTGCCCACGTTCCTGAAGGCAGTGATACGGTCGGCCTTGCACGCGAATTCGACATTCTCGTCCTCGGTGTAGCCGGGGATGTAGATAATCTCCATAAAGTCCAACAAGAGCGCCGGGATCTCGAGCGTGTTCGCCGTGGTGATGAACATCACGTGGGAGAGATCATAGCCGACCTCGAGATAGAGGTCCTTGAAGCTGTGGTTCTGCTCGGGGTCGAGTACCTCCAGCAACGCCGAACAGAGGTCGTCCCGGATGTCGGCACTCAACTTGTCCACCCCGTCCAAAAGGAACAGCGGGTTCGACGACTTCGCCTTGCGCATCGACTGGATCACCATCCCCGGCATGGAGCCAATATGGGCCCGGTGATCCCCCGAATCTCCGCCTCGTCACGAACACCGGCGAGCGACACCCGCACGAAAACGCGCCCGCTCGCCCGGGCGATAGATTTGCCAAGCGAGGTCTTGCCGACGCCATGCGGGCCGACAGCACAGGATCGGTCCGGTCGGCCTGTTCACGCGTTGCTGGAGCGCAAGGTGCTCGACGATGCGCTCCTTGACCCTCTCCAGCCCGTAATGGTCGTCATCGAGAATCTTCTGGGCGAACGTCAGATCCTTATTGATCTTGCGCTTCTTGTCCCAGGGAATTGAGAGCAGCCAGTCGAGATAATCGCGCACGACGGTCGCCTCGGCCGACATCGGCGACATCTGGAGAAGCTTCTTGAGCTCGTGCTGAGCCTTCTCGCGCGCCTCCTTGGAAAGCTTGGTGCGCTTGATCTTCTCCTGGACCTCGGCGAGGTCGTCCGTTCCGCTGGTCATGACGAGAAGTCCTTCTGTGTGCTCCCTCCTCCCCGACCCATCGGCGGCGCTTGGCCGCTTTGCCGCCGTGCGTCCGAGGTTAGCACGCACCGCTGCGCTACGGGATTTCAATTTGGCCTATGAGATCGTGCGCGAGACGGCGCTTCTGATTGCTGCACCGGCCGAGGCGCATAGAGCTGCTTCCATCTCGGAGATTCGGACGTCTTCTTTGTGGGCAATGCGGTAGCTGCGCCCTTATCGGCTCATGCAAATCGCGCCACGTCCCGAGCCAGCAGGAGTGCACTCATACCGGGCTAGTGACACGTAGCGCCCCTTGATGGTCACCACGTTTCAACTATGGGGGAAGGCGCCTCCTGAGGCTTGGCCCATACGGCGCCTGTCATTGCTGAAGCCCGATAGTTTCGTATCAAGCGGGGGATGCGGAGGATGCCATCGAACATCACGCTTGAGCTGGCGCATCGTGCCGACTCCAAGCCTACCTTCCTCGCCGGTCGTAACGAAGAAACACTTGCGGCCCTGCGTGACTGAGACGATCATGAGGCCGTTACGACTGCCGCATCTCATCTTGATGCTGCGCGTAACCTGAGTTGACCGTCGCGCTGGTCCGGGGAGGAGAGCATGAACGGCAGACCGCGCTTATCGCTCGTATGCATGCTGTGCGCCCTGCTCATGGGTGGTCTTTCCGTTCCGGCCGTTGGCCAGACCAAGCCTGAAGGCGAGATGCGATGGGCGCTCTATGTCACTTTGCCGCCCGTGTGGTTTGATCCGGGTGAGGTATCGGGACAGCTGTCGCCCTTCTGGGTCCTCTACGCACTTCACGACGCGCTCGTGAAACCAATGCCTGGGAACATGCTGAGCCCCAGCCTAGCTGAGTCATGGGCCGTCAGTACCGACCAGCGGGTCTATGAGTTCAAACTGCGAGAGGGGCTCAAGTTCCATAATGGCGATCCTTTCACCGCCGAGGACGTGAAATTTAGCTTCCACCGCGCAAAGGGTTCCAGGACCCTGCACGACAAAGTCAAGGAAGTGGTGGTAGCCGATCCGACTCGCGTGCGGTTCGTTCTGCATGAACCTTGGCCAGATTTTATCACCTTCTACGGTACCATTCTATCTGGGGCGGGGTGGATCGTGCCCAAGGCCTATGTTGAGCGGGTGGGCGACGACGGCTTCAGGAAAGCACCTGTCGGGCTCGGCCCTTACAAGTTCATCAGCTATACGCCCGGCATCGAACTCGTGATGGAGGCGAACGAAACCTACTGGCGAAAAATGCCGTCAGTGAAGCGGCTGGTCTTCAAGACCGTACCCGAAAGCACGACGCGGCTTGCCATGCTGAAGCGGGGCGAGGTCGACATCGCCTATTTGCTCGAAGGGCCACAGGCCCAGGAGATCAAGCGGGATCCCAACCTCAAGCTGGCGTTCTCCGGTGGCATCGCAATTTTCTATCTGGACTTTTTGGACCAGTGGGACCCGAAGTCGCCGTGGCACGACCGGCGCGTTCGCCTAGCCGCGAACTACGCAATCGACCGGCAGGCACTGAGCGAGGCCGAAACGCTAGGGGCATCCAAGCCGACGGGCAACCACGTCCCGGAGACATTCGAATTCGCGCTGCCTATCGACCCGTACCCATACGATCCGGCAAAGGCGAAGCAACTTCTTGCTGAAGCAGGCTACCCCCGGGGCTTTGACGCCGGTGAGCTGCATCAACTACCTCCGTATTTCAGTTTAGGCGAGGCTATCGTTGGATATCTGCAGGCAGTGGGGATCCGGCTCAAAATGCGGATCACCGAGCGCGCCACCTTTATGGCCTTGATTCCGTCGAAGAAAGCCAAGGGCCTCTGCGTCTGCTCCACTGCAGTTTACGGCAACGCGGCATCGCGTCTGTCTGAGGTCATCCCCAGCGATGGAGCGTGGTCATATGGGGGCTATGCCGACATCGATGCGCTCTTCAAGCAGCAGGCCGTGGAGAATGATCGCAAGAAAAGGGAGTCTATCTTGCACGACATCCAGCGCCTCGTGCACGAGCGCGTCAGGTATGGTCCCATCTTCCAATACGTATGGCCTAGCGGGGTGGGCCCGCGCGTCGCCGAGCCCGCACTGATGCTGATCGACCCCTACCCATGGTCGGCACCACTCGAAGAGGTGCGTCTGAAGGACTAAAGGACTGAGCAGTACGTCATCAGCTGGCGGTAGGCGCATCCGCGGTCGCCGTTGCCGCCGTCCGAGACAGACCCATGATTAACGCGCAGGACGGCACTCTAGCAGCGGCCCTTCAATCCTTGGCTCTTCGATCAAAATCAGCGGGTCGCCCCGAGCAACGGGCGCTTCGTGCGCTAAACGTCGGCGGAGACCACAATCAGGCTGCTGTCCCGTCGCCTGCCTACTTCCTGCGCGAAAGATGCGAGGTACTGGCGTTCTTAGCACGGAGGACGTGCTGCCCCTATGGCGCTATCCGGTCAAGCTAAACCGACGTCGCAATCCTATCTTATCGGCTCGGCGCTCCAGTCGCTGTCAGGCTTGACCTCGGCGGTCTCGTGCTTGTCCTGCCAAGCATCTAAACCGGCGGGAAACCAGCGGATGCTCGTATAGCCTTTCGTCACGAGCCGCTTGCCCGCGTTCCAGCCGCCCCAGCAATCGGAGCGGCAGAAGACCACGATCGGTTTTGTCTTGTCGCCCTGGACGAGCTCGCCGATGCGATCATAGAACACCTGCTCGCGAGCGGCATCGAGCGGTGCGACGCCTGCACCGGGCATCCAGATCGCATTGGGGATCGAACGATGAGCGGGCAGCCATAGCCGGTCGCTGGGTAAATTTTCGGGCTTGCGGGCAGCCGGCCCGACGTCGAGTAGAAGCGGCTTCTCGACCATCAGCGCCTCAACGGCAGCAAGGTCCACAACCGCCGCTCCGCCAAGCGTCTTCGGCGTCTGCCCATGCATGGCCCCGGTCCATAGACCCCGCGGCTCCTCAATATCGGCAGCCGAGCCGGCGCTCGCAACTACGGGAAAAAACACGGTCCCCAAAATGATCGCCGCTGCCGCGGCAATTTCGATCAGGGTTCGCATTGTCAGGAGCGGATCAGTTCGTGGTCGCAGGCATGTCAAACGCTTGCTCCCAACGGCCATCCTTGGTGTCGGAGGCAACGACCTTAACCGGGCCTTTTCCATTTGGGACGAAGGAAAAGGTGATGACCGGATTCGTCGAGAGCGAAAAGTCGGCGTCGAGATCAAAGATCTTGGTATCGCCGTAGGATACGGAAAGCTTGTCGATGTAGCGCGGCGGCGTGTAGTTGCGCGTCAACTGGTTCATTTGCATGCCGTTGAAGTTGGGATGGCGGATCATCAGCGTCGCCTCCATCGGCTTCCCAGGGACGGCTCCTTCCGTGAATTTCATCCGCATTTCACCCGTACCCTTCAAGGCCTCTTCGTCGGTTGCATCGATCGGCGCCGAGCAGCCGCCCGATGCTTTCACGAAGGCAGCCGTTCCGAACAGCCTGCCCTCCATTGTTTCGGCCACAGCGTGCATATTGGTGTAGGTATCGACCCTGACGCGGAGCTGCAGCAAGCTAGGATCGGCTGCTGGACCGAACTTGACATGGGCCGCTAAAGGAGAGGGATTGTCGTCAATCACGAGATAGACCGACTTGATCTTGTCCTTTTCCGGCATACTCAGCCTGACCGGCACGAGCGCTGCGTCCTGCGCACGCGCTGGCGCATCCAGCTTGATCAACGTCTCGGTCGGTTCGATCTTGCGGTCGCCGAAGATGTAGGTGGCGATCGTCTTCCAGCGTGCCACACGCTGCGCATCGGTGGCGGCGGAATCGGCAGCAAGGACCTCTTGTGCGGCCGCAGCACCGATCACGGCCAGGCATAGGGCAAGCGGTAGGATCTTCACGTACGACCTCCTGACGGCGCTCAGGCTCACTCCCACTCGAGCTCCTTATAAGCCTTTACCACATTGCGCTCGTTATAATCGTCGAACAAGGCCCAGCGGCCCCGTTCGGTTTGCGCGACTGTGCGTCCGGCATCGGCGATTGACACGCCATCGGCTATGGCCTTGCGTGTCTCCTCGCGGAGAACCGACAGATAGCGCGTCAAATCGACCATAGCTGGCGCGAAATCCACGACCATCGGCCCATGGCCTGGTACAGCGCGGGAAGCACCCAGCCGTTTCAGTCTCTCGGCCTCGTTCAGCCAGCCCCGAAGGCTGCCGTCCAGGGCGGGAACACGGTGCACGAAAAGCAAATCGGCGGGAAACAGCAGGCCGGTCTGGACATCCAACATCGACAGATCACAATTTGTGTGGGCGGGCCCGTGCGCAATCAGCCGGAGCACGCGGCCACCGAGATCGAGTTCCAGGCCATCCTTCACTTCCTCGGTCGGATACACGACAGGGCCGGCCCGATCCGACCCCAGGATTTCGGCAAGACGCTTTCGGTAGAATTCACCTCGCGCCCCAAGCGCTGCCCTCAAGGCGTGGTGACCAATAATGGTTGGCTGGTCTGCGACGAAGGCTGCTGCGCCGAAACAGTGGTCCGGATGAACATGGGTGACCAACACATAGCGAATGGGCTTGTCCGTTCGCTTCCTGATTTCGGCACGAAGCCATTCGCCGTCGGCCAGACTTCCGCAAGCATCGGTGACAAGCACAGCATCGCGGCCGACGATGAAACCAACATTCGCGATGCCGCCCCCGTTTGCTCGCGTTACCTCTTCATGCAGGCCGGCGCGAATGAAAATGCCCGATCCGACCTCCGTCAATGCCGGCGCCGCGGCACCGGTGGTCGTCGGCAGACAACATAGACATAGCCCGGAGATCAGGGTCTCGCGCCGCGTCACGAGAATGGTTGATCCCGGTTTGCTTGAGCGCTGACTGGATGCATCTCCCAACATGTTAGAAACCTTGCGCGGGAAATAGCCACCCCACCATATGCAAAACACGACAAAAGGCCAATGGGATCTCCCTTTGCGAGGCCGACGATTTTGCATCAAGCAAAAGCAAGTCGCACACCGCACTCGGGCCCGGCTCGACGACCAACTCGGCAGGTTCCTGCTGTGATCGCGCGTCCATGTTACTCGGTTGGACCTATCATTCCCCTCACGGCGCGCCCTCTGAAAGCCTCGAGTGGCGGTATCCAAGCGCGAAGGTGAAGGTATCCTCTCGCCGAAAGACGGCGACTTTGCCTGGTGGCGTAGTAACAGCGAGCTCATACACGCCAGATATCCTCATGCCTGGCTTTGACCGGGGCCAAAAAAGACCCGCGCGCTTTCTGCGCCCTATAGAGCCGTGTCCTGCCAATAACTGTCGTCGGCGATCCTACCGAGCCATCCGCTACGAGGTAACGCTTGCCTTTGGTCAAAGTGAAGGTGACGTGCCGGCCCGTATTTCGGCGGCTCCTCCAGACGACAGCACGCTTGGCGCCGAGATCGTGTGTCACCCCGCGTTGCCACCTCCAAACGGCCAGCAGCCGCACTGACATGGCCATAGCCGGCGCATTGGCATTACCGGTTTATCGGCGCACGGCCGGCAAGCTGGTCAGGTGCAGCGGGCATGAGGGCCACACGGCGATGTCAAAGCAGGTCTCCGATATGCACTGTTGCAGATGGGATGTAGGTGACAAGTTATTGTGGGTTAGACACTAACTTTGCTTCCAGTCGTCAAGAAAAGCGTAGGGAAGTATTCCTTCCCATTCTGCGTCTCCTGCGCCTTCGCCAGTGGTATCAGGCTCAGTAAAAAGCCCGCCACGATGAAGACAATCACGACCTTGAAAAGCCAGGTGTTCGCCTCTTCGTTCGTTGTCTTCATAACGCCCTCTTTGCTCCAGCCGGCACGACGACCGCAGACCACAGGTAGTCAGCGATGGCTGACCAAAGTTGCGCACCAGGTGCTCGTGATTGCGGTGTCCCTCGAACGCTCAAATGAACCGGACTCTGCAGGTCGCGCGGCCGCATTACATTCCGGAGCGTCGTCGCCGATGAGCAATCGCGCGATTAGTCCATTTATGCTTGGTCAAGACACTGAGAAAACGGACAGAAGTCGCCAGATTTGTTGGGCGCCATAGTCCCACGTCTTCAGACTTTGGTTGGCCAGGTTAACCAATCGGCTAGTCGAGACGCCGCGGGGGCTCGAACGTGGTACGCCTGCTCCAGCTGGGATAGGCTAGTACTTGTTAGACAGTAGTATATTTGATACATTTACCTGTAGTGCACTTTGCCACGTAAATGCTGGCAATTTCACCCGCGGGATCCGGGGGTTCAATTGGGACAAGTGGCCATCTACTGCCGCGTCAGCACCGACGATCAGTCCTGCGAGCGCCAAGGAAGGGACCTGCGAGCTTTCGCCAAGCGCGCAGGCCACAAGATCGTGGCCGTGTTCCAGGAGACGGCGTTAGGCGCCGACAACGGGCACCCAGAGCGTGCCAAGGTTCTTGCACTGGCCAGAGCCCAAAAAATTGACGCCATCCTGGTTACCAAGCTCAGCCGGTGGGGCCGAAGTACGCAAGACCTTGTGCAAACCCTGGAAGATCTGCATGGCTGGAAAGTCAGCGTCCTGGCTCAAGCTGGTTTGAGCTTTGATCTAAACACCGCCAGCGGCAAGCTGATGCGCACCATCATGGCCGGGCTGGCCGAGTTCGAGCGCGATCTGATCAGGGACAGGGTCAAATCCGGCCTGGCCGCGGCTAGGGCCAGGGGCGTTAAACTCGGGCGCCAAGTGGGCCAGCGTCCCTCGGACAAGAAGGCCAAGCGGGTGCTCGGCATGCATGCCGACGGGCTGTCCTACCGGCTTATTGCCCGCCACGTGGGCTTGAGCAAGAACACTGTGATGGACATTGTCAGGCGGAGCATCGGCGAACGTTAAACCTGCCAGTGGGGTGCCGGACCTCGCGCGTGCGCACGTTACTGACGCACAAAAGAGATCGCTCAGAACGGCAGTTGTAAAGCCAGGAAGGCGCTCGCGTGGCACCACCAATTGGGCCACCCATCGGCAAGGTGAAAGGTTGCCTATTTTCCTTGGACAGCAATGAGCAGGGCTGATCCGCCCCTTGCAACCTCACATGCGACCATGTCGGTCCGATCAACGCAGCACCGCGAAGTCCACGATTTTTCGTGGGAGACCGCGCGTGAAGACGGCCACTCTCCGCAAACTTCAACTTAGGCGAAAGTGGCCACGGAGGCGAGCATAGTGATCAACAAAGATTTGAAAGATGGCCCAACGAGACGTGCGAGGTGGCGGGCGTCGGACCGGCCGATATCCCACGACGCGAACACAGGGATGCCTTTGTTGTTGCGGCGCAGCGGTATCCTCCTCGAACCTATCCGCCTCGCGTTTGTCGCGCCATACTCCAGGGCTGCAGTCACCGCGGTGTGTGCTCCGCGGAAGAGGCCAAGGCCATGCGGCCACTTCGGCGCAACAACACGATGTGGAGACAAGTAATGAAAGTCCTGGCATTAGCTGCGTTGATCCTGGCCGCGCTTGGTGGCTTGGCCGATGCGGGCTGCAACCCGCGAGAGGAATGCACCAAGCGCTGCATCCTCCGCGATCGGGTCAACGACCACTGCATCAAGTGGCAGAGCGAACCGTCCTGCGAAATGCGCAAGGCCGAATGCCACAAATGCATGAAGCCGTTTCTCCTGATGGGCATGTCGGAACAAAGTGCAGCGGATCGCTGCTAGTTTAGAACATGGCTCGATGCCAGGCCTCCTCAAGGGGGCGCGCTGTGCTCAGCGGTCTGCTCGGCCTGATCAGCTCACGTCAGACTGACTCTTGACGCTGACTCAATCTGCCATTAACTCCGCCAAAAGACACTGAAGCGGAGGAGCAGTTGGCCACTCATTTCTACGCCCGCGTCAGCTCGCGAGACCAAGATCCCAAGTCGCAGATTGAAGCCGCGCTCGCACGCGGCGTCTCGCCGGCAAACATCCACACTGAGACGGCCTCCGGCGCCAGGCACGAGCGCCCGGTGCTGAGCAACCTCCTCGCCACGCTGGAGAAGGGCGACGTTCTCATGACCTTCAGGCTCGATCGGCTCGGCCGATCGCTAGTGCACCTGGTGAAGGTGCTCGCGGACCTTGAGGCCCGCGGCATCGGCTTCGAGACCCTCGACGGCGTATCAACGCACGGCGCGACCGGCAAGCTGGTACTGCACATCCTTGGCTCCGTGGCCCAATTCGAGCGCCAGCTGCTGATCGAGCGCACGATGGCCGGCTTGCAGGCTGCCCGCGCCGATGGCCGCACCGGCGGCCGGCGCCGCGCGATGACGCCACAGGATATTGTCACTGCCCGCCGACACATGACCCAGGGCAAGCTCAAAGCCCGCGAGGTCGCCGCGATGTACGGCGTGTCAGAGCGATCGCTCTGGCGAAACCTGCGATGGGCCCAGGACCTCGAGAGGGTGCGGGCGGGCGGCTAAAGGACGCCACTTGGCTCGCGCGCGCACGTGCGCGGAGCGCCGTGGAAGAGCTGCGGATCGAGGAGTTTCGGAGTCGCAAAAGTGAAACAGTCGGGCGGACAATTCTGCCGCCGCGCTGTTGCCCTGTTCTGAGTTGACCGATCGCATGCCCTGGATGTCTGGTCGAGTAGGTGGCTGCCAATGAGCATGAGCCAGCCCACCCGCGCGGGCCACGCCTTTGGGGTTATGAAGTGAGGTCCCCGGGGCGTGGCACCCCTTTTTGAAACGATCTTGAGCGCTCGATCGTATCTGTGAGGCCTCCCACGGCGTCCGTCAGGGCTGTCCTCCCCGCCCTGCCGCAGCGCCAAGCCACACCCTTGGGTACGTGGGCCGGCCCTTTGGGCGTGGCGCTTTCGAGCCCGAAGCTTGGCCGATACAGCATGGCCCGGCGAGCAGCGCCGAATGGATCGCGCCAGATTAATATGGAACGGATCCTCCAACTGCAGCCTTCGGCGTTCGCTGCGTAAGTTGCTGCCCGGTAGCCCATAGCTGTGATTGCCGAAGCGTTCGAAGCGCCGCTGCCAGGAGCGCGCTAGTCTGTTGGGTGGGAAAAGGGCCAAAGATTTCATGTGCTCCCTTGAGCGAAACTCTCGCCGTCACCGGCGTGTGTCGGTTTGCGGTCGCGGAAGTACGGGTTGACGAACCAGTCGCTTTCGCACCGAAATCGCAGGTCGAATTCTCAGAATTTTGTGTGGGCGTGCATTCCATCGATTTGATCCTCACAATGCAAAATCCACCGGCCACGGTCTTAGCGGCCGCTGTAGCTTGGACGCAGCTTCTCCTGCCTACATTAGAGCCCTATTGGGTTCGCTCCGCTTCTTGCGACCATGATGATCGGGCGCCCCGTCCGATCCACCACAAGGTCAAGCAAGCGACCACCGGCAGGCCTAGCGCCGACACCATGAGGATAGGTGCCTTCACAGTCCAAAACACGCGACGCTCATAAGCCTGTGTGCCGGGTATCCGCTCATCGAGGGCGTAGAAAATGTGGCTTGGTGAGGCCGTTGATTGCACAAAGGCGTGCTGAATACGTCGTGCCTCCGAGTTTAAGTACGTAGTCGCCACCACGACGCAGCATATCGTGCTGGTCATCCATAGTCGAAGCAGTCCACGCGGCCTGGTCACAGCGTTTCCCCCATCAACGCATAGGCGCAAATCGCGTTCCGGGCTCATTAGACGCCCACGATCACCCAATCGGCGAGGCTCATTGCTGTTGAAGAGCCGATGTTCTAGCGTGGCGTCCAGCGGAATTGAACCCAAGTAGGCGACCACCGCCCTCGCCTAATAGATTTATTAGTTTTGAAGCAGCCGGCGTTGGCACACTCAATGCCCGCTCAGTCCAACGTATGAGAATTGCCAGCAGCTAAAATCGAACTGCAGCGGCGCCGGAATTCAGCTTGGGCGTTACCGTTTACGCTTGCGGATGTCCACGATGGAGGGGCAATGGGACGGCTTCTGTTACCCTTGATGATTCTCATGGTCCTCGCCGGCTGTTCGCCCGATCCGGCGCTAACTGGCTATCCCGAGTTTGGCAAAGAAATCGTTGGTGATGTACAGGCCCGGAATTTCGACGCTATTGAAACCAAGTTGAGCCCGGCACTGCGAAGGACAGCAACACGAGCGAAGCTCGTCGAGATGGCGGCCGTTCTCCCAGCGACACTGCCCACGTCCATTCGTGTCGCGGAATTACATGTCGGCAACTCCTGGCAGTTAGCGGGAAGGGAGCCGCGGCGGGTGGCGCTCGCGATGCAATACCAGTTTGGCGACAGATGGGTACTTGTCGCTCTCACTTGGGCAGAGAACGAGCGCGGCTTTCGAGCGATTGATAGCTTACAAATTACGCCGCTTCCTGCCTCGCTGCAGGCGCTCAACAGTTTTTCGCTGGGGGACAAGGGGCTCACCCACCATGTTGTGCTCGCCCTCGCGGTTGCTCTACCGCTTTTCAGCGTCTTTGTTTTAGTACTCTGTCTGACGGGCCCGATGACGCGGTGGCACAAGACGCTTTGGGTATTGGCCATCCTGTTTGGGGTTACTGTGCTTAGATTCAACTGGACAAACGGTGCGGTCGATTGGCAGCCCTTGCACTTTCAGCTCTTGTCCGCCGGCTACGCTCACCCAGAACTCGGACCAGCTATTTTCTCACTGTCGGTGCCCCTTGGGGCAATCATCTTCTTGTCTAGGCATGGTTGGAGCAAATTTGGCGGCGCCACCAACCAGCCCTGAAGGGTGGCGGCCTCTCGACCTAGAACCCAAACCCCTTTGAGCCCTGCGTCCTTGCAATCCTCGGCGGCCCTCACATAGCGGCGCCGACCCCCACTAAGCCTGGTCGAAGCCGCGCTCACCTCGCACCCTGCGCCATCGTCCTGCACTCCAGCAACCCCACATTCTTGCTCCAATCCTGAAACTATGGATGCCTCACCCCCTTAAGCGTCTTCAGCAGCGGCAATAGGCAAATACGACGAGTGGGTCGATCTGCGCCGGCTGGCTGGTTGTCCTCGTGGCCGGAATCGAAGCAGCTCGGAGTGAGGGTCTGTGGAACTCGGATGCGATGCGCCCGTGACCCACGCGGGAGCGCGAGCCAGGTGTGGGGCTTCTTCGGCAACGCCGCTGACGCTTTTGTGATCTGCCCTTGCGAAAATTCGAGTTTGCGGCGGGGTTAGGTTTCGCTCACTTCTGTCGCATAATCTGCAGGTAGCCAGCAAATGGAGCGCCTGATGACGAAGTTCCAGAATAATGCTCAACGGCCTGACCGTCGCAGCGTGATCCTCGCGGGCGCCGCACTGGCCAGTGCATCCGCCCTTTCCCATACTCCGAGCGCCGCGGCCGAGCCGGGGTTCACGCCTGCGGCTGATCTCCTCGCGCGCACTAACCGATTCCTTTCAAGTCTCACCCCGGACCAACGGCAGACTGCCTTGTTTGCTTGGGATGGAAAGGAATGGCGCGGCTGGAATTATTTCGGCAGCAGTGACTTCATCAAGCCTGGCCTGAGGCTAGAGCAGATGAGTGCGCCGCAGAAGGAGGCCGCTTGGGACTTGCTTGCTAGCGTCCTGTCGCCTGCTGGCCTTGAGAAGGCGAAAAATGTCATGACGCTTCAGGATGTGCTTGCAGCGCAGGGCAATGGGGCCGGTACGCGTTCCTCGGAGCGCTTCTCCTTCGCTGTGTTCGGAGCACCTGCCGAAACCGGCAAATGGGGATTTCGATTTGAAGGCCATCATCTCAGCCTGTCGATTGCCGTGCGCGACGGCCGCATCATTGCGGTGACCCCATCGTCGTTCTCCGCCAATCCCAACCGGGTAGTAACCGGAAAGCATGCCGGTCTGATCACGCTGAAAGCGGAGGAGGCCCTGGCGCGCCGGCTTTACAGCGATCTTCCCCCGAACCTGCAGGAGCGCGCGCGCCTGTCCGAGACAGCGCTGAGCAACATTCTTTCCTACGCTGGCCGGGAGCGTGCGAATGACCAAAAAGTCGGCATTGCAGCTGCTGCGCTCGCGCCGGGGCAACGAGATCTCCTCTGGCAAATCGTCGAAACTTACACCGTGGAACATTTGCCAAGCGCGCTTGCGAGCGCCCAGCAGACGCGCGTCAATTCCGGCGACCGTGAAGCCGTCCATTTCGCATGGTACGGGCCCAATATCCCCGAGAAAGCATTTGGATACCGGGTCATCGGTGACGGATTTGTCATCGAGCTTGGTTCGGTCGATGCGGCTGCCCAACATCTGCACACGATCTATCACGATCTTGCCAGCGTGCTCGGTCGGGCGGCCTGACGCCTGCCCTTCGTGCTTTGAGGACGCGTGATCTCTGCCGCCTGAGCGAGCGCGCCAGTTGGTTCGTGATGCGAGCGTTGACCCGCTTGGCAAGCGGCATCAGAATGCGGCGTTTCAGGGGCTGACCTGTGCGCGGATTCGCCGACTACGAGCATTACGATGCTCTCGGGCTCGCCGAACTTGTGCGGCGGAAGGACGTGAGTCCAAACGATCTACTCGACGCCGCGATCGAACGCGTGGAGGCGCGCAATGCCGCCGTCAACGCTGTAGTGATGCGGCTCTACGATTTTGGTCGAAAGGCCATTGAGGACGGACTGCCGAACGGTCCGTTTTGTGGCGTGCCGTTTCTTCTGAAAGACCTGGGTGGCTGGCTCGAGGGCGGTAAGGTAACGCGTGGCTCACGCTTCTTCGCCGATGCGCCGCCCGCTGCCGCGGACAGCGAGCAGGTGCGTCGCCTCAAGCGCGCGGGCCTCGTGATTTTCGGTCGGACGAATTCGTGTGAGCTTGGCCTTTCTCTCACTTGTGAGCCGGCGCTCTACGGCGCGACAAAGAGCCCTTGGGACACCACGCGCATCTCTGGGGGCTCGAGCGGCGGTGCCGCAGCGGCCGTCGGCGCACGCATGCTGCCCATGGCGCACGCCTCTGACGGGTTCGGCTCGATTCGCGTGCCTGCGTGCTGCTGCGGGATCGTGGGTCTGAAGCCGACGCGGTCGCGCAATACTTTGGCGCCGTACGCCGGCGAGGGGTTGGGAGGAATCTCAACAGAGCACGCTGTGACGCTATCCGTACGCGATTCTGCGGCGCTGCTTGACGCCACGTGCGGCGCCGGCCCCGGTGATCCCTACGTCGCGCCCAAACCGGAGCGACCGTTCCTCCAAGAGGTGACCGCCGATGCAGGCAAACTGCGGATCGCGTTCACGAGCACCACGCCCAATGGCGCACCGGTCGAGGCCGAAAGCCTGCGGGCGCTCGCCGAGACGGCAAAGCTCTGCGCCGATCTCGGCCATGACGTCGAGGAGGCAAATCCAAAGATTGACGGGGAAGCCGTGGTACCTACGTTTCTTACGCTCGCCTCAGCAAACACGGTCGTGAATCTGGCGAGCCACCCGACGAAGGGTCGCTCACCGCGGCTGGGCGAGGTGGAGAACGTCACGTACGCCACGGGTCAGCTCGGCGAGAAAGTCACCGCTGCCGATTATGTTCGCGCGACGCAAACCGCGCACCGCCTTGGCCGGCAGATGGCGGCTTTCCATGAGACCTACAACGTCCTCCTTACCCCTGCACTCGCGACCTTGCCGCCAAAGCTCGGGTGGATCGACATGATGATGGACGACGTCCACGAATACTGGCGGCGCGTCTTCCATTTCTCGCCGTTCACGGTGTGGTTCAACTTGACGGGCCAGCCGGCGATTGTCCTGCCGCTAGCTGGGTGCAACCCCACGCCACGAAGCACTGCGACTTTCCCGATCTCAGTTCAGCTCGTCGCGCGCTATGGCGACGAGGCGACGCTGTTTCGCCTGGCTGGTCAGCTTGAGAAGGCGCGGCCGTGGTTCGATCGTAAGCCTCCAATTGCGACGTGATCCGCGCTCTACAGCCACTTCGCGGGCAAGGACACCCTGTTGGCCGACGTGCTGAAGGCTCAGCACGATTTGGCGTTCTCAGCTTTCCAAACCATCGGCAGGAAGTTGTCAGGAAGTTGTCCGGGTCCGGCCGATGCTGGATGCCTGCAAATACTGCGATTCTCGCAGCCGGGATGGGCTGGTTCGCTTCGTCGAGCATCGAATTGATGGGAGATCGTCAGGGTATTGAGGAAAACGGACTGGGCGACGCGCGCAAGATTAGCCGCGTGAGTGGGCTTGATTATGGGGTGGCGCGGGTGCTTTGCCATCGCGTCCGCGCCGAACAAGTGGCGCAGAAAGCGGCGGCCACGGAGAGCGCCAGGCAGGCGCGGCTAATGCGTCGGCAAAAGATCGCGCGTCCCCATGCGCGGTAACAGGGAGGCCCTGCAGCGGAAGCCGAGCACGCCGCGGCGGCCTTTCCATGTTCTAGGCCTTGCTGTGGGCCGCCACGTAGGCCTCGCAAGCCTTTGACCACAACCTTGAGCACTGCACGCCGCACTCTCGCCAGTGGGGGCTATATCGCCATATGCTTGCCGACGCGGAGCGTCAGCGCCTCGACATTCTCGGGCAGGACTATGTCCAACCCGCCTTGACGGCCCATTGTCAGGCGCCACAGCGCCCGCGGGCTTGGCCGCGTCGAGCCGCCGCCGCCGTTCTTCGCCACCAAGTGGCAGGAGAATATAGGAACAACCGCCGACGAACACCGACCCCAAGTAGAAGGCGTTGAGCCATGATCCCAAGCTTCAATCTTTTTCCGAACCCTGGCGACCAATGGATCGCCGCCGGCATCGTCATCGCGGTTCTAGTCTTGGGCGTGTACCTCGCCCGCAGGGGGAGGCGCTAACATGGCCACCAATGTCTCACTCGTGGGCTGCGTCAGCGCCATAGGCGCGATGCACGCGGTGGCCAGCGTCTTGACCGTTCAAATTGTCACGATCCAACACGAGGAACAGCGATGACGGAGGAACTGTTCGCCGCTGCCTAGCCGCCGGGGACCGGGTGTGGATCGAAACGGAGAGAATGGCCGCGGGTGGACGGCGCAGGCTTCCTGTTGGATGGTGCCCAGGGGCGGAATCGAACCACCGACACCGTGATTTTCAGTCACGTGCTCTACCAACTGAGCTACCTGGGCGAGGCGAGGACGGCAAGCGCACCTCGCAAAGCGGCGCTGTTATAGGGGCTTGGCGTACCCCTGTCTAGCATACCTGCGCGCTGAGAACCGTTTGGCCGGCCCTATTGCGGCGGTCGTGCCGAAATCAGCTTCAACAGTTCCCTGTCCCTGCTAATAACCGCAATGTCCTTGCACTGGGCCTTGTTACGCTGGGTGCACTCGATTGTGACCTTGTAAGGCACTTGCCCAAATTTATAGACCGTATATTCGGCAATGGCACCCTCCATGCCCTCCTCGGTCCGCTCATCGAAGACGGAGACCTGCGGTTCCACAGCCGCGCCTTGGCTGCTTGGCCCGTAGATCGGATAGGTGGAGGGAAATTGGTGTTGCACCCTTAGATCCGCTTCAACCGTAATGGTCATATCCCCATAGCGGTCGACGATCTGGTACCAGACCGGATCCGCCTCATCCGCAATGATTGAGCGTTCGAGCTGTGGGCGCGCGCCGGTGGCAAACGCGTTGCTAGCCGTGGTCGGGGGCGTGTCAAAGGCAAGTACCGGCAATTTCAGGCGAGCGAGTTTGGCCTCGTCAGCCGAGCCTGCACCGACGGAAAGGGGCTGATTGGCCATCCGATCTCGCACAAATGCTGCGATTTCAGGGCTCTGCCAATCAACCTGGATGCTTTTTTCTTGCCCTTGCAGTGACCCAAACGACAACAGGGTTAGGCCCGCCGCCAGCGTCACTAGGCGGCTCCCGGTCTGAAGGGTGTTCGACATCATCCTTCTACTCCCCCGTATTACGATTGGCCCGCCTGCGGCGATCCCGCCAGCGCCACTGCTGTCACAATTGCACGGCAAGACCGTGGCCGTCGGACTATACTGCCGATGGCGCCCGGGTTCCAAACTCTACCGTCGCGCACATTGGGGGAGATTGCCAAATGCCGCTGCCACAGGACAAGCCACGCCGCAGCCTCTGGCGGCGTCCACTCTTCCTCATCCCCTTTGGTCTCCTCTTGACGCTCGCGCTCGGGATTGCCGCGCTTGTCGTGGCACCTCCTATCGCTTTGGTGCGCGAGCAGCTCGCACGCAGCGTCGAGGAGGCGACCGGGCGAGAACTGAAGGTCCTGGGTGCAATCAAGCTGGCTTTTTATCCGCGGCCAAGCCTGGTCCTGGAGGATGTCACTCTTGCTGGCCCGCCAGATGCCACCGGTCCGCAGCTCGTACGCGCCGAGCGCATCGCCGGTGAAGTTAACCCGCTTGCGTTGCTCGGTGGCAGGACCGAGATTGTAAAACTCGAAATCGTTCGTCCCACGCTTACTGTGAGGCCCGAGGATCGCGCTCTTCTCGAGCGAATATCGCAGAGCCAGTCGGGCGGTATCGGGTTGAAGGCCGATGAGATCGTCTTCCGTCAGATCACGATTACGGACGGGTCGGTCAACTATCTCGTCAGGCAACCCAATCCCAGTTGGCGGATCGATCAGGCCTCGGCGACCTTCGCAGACACGACCGGGAATGGCGAAACCCGAGGAAGCGGAAGCTTTCGATGGCGCGATGATAAGGTGACATTCAGCTCAGTGCTTAAGGATGCGCGCGCTTATGGCCGGGGCGAAGCCTCCCCCCTCAGCGTCAAAGTTGACGTGAAAAATCTTGCCCTCGACCTGCAGGGCGAACTTTCCCCCAAGGACAAGCCCCACGTGCAGGGCACCCTGAGGGCCAGCACGAACTCCTTGCGTGATCTCGCGCGCTGGCTCGATGTTGATCCGGGTGCATATGCGTTGAAAGGGCCCGCGACTTTCGAAGGTCCTATGCTCGCAGACACCAATCAGATTGCGCTCACGCAGGCAGCGCTGAAGATGGAGGCGGGTGAAAGCACCTGGGACACACAGATTCGCTTGGGCGAGCTGCGACCGCAGGTGACTGGTAGCATCGCCTGGCGGCGGCTTGATCTGCAGAGACTGTTGGGTGAGACGCCAAAAATACCGGCGCTTAGCGTGCAGGCACGCGCTGTGGATGGCACCACCATCCCCTCAGCCTGGCAAGCTCTCATGGCCCAACTTGCTCAACTCAATGCCGCGCCAGGGGTAGCAGTGAGCACCCTAGCGGCTTCACCGACGCCCCGATCGGACCGCAGGTCATGGAGCGTCGAGACGCTCGATCTCGACGGTTTGACGGCGGTGGACCTCAATCTCACGACGGCGGCGGACCTCATCACGCATGGCAGCATGCAGATGCAGGATGCGCGCGCGGACGTCCTTCTCCACGACGGCCGCCTCACCTATACCCTTAAGCAGATTGGCATCGACAAAGGTCGTGCCACAGGCCGCGTGGATGTGGATGCGAGCGTAAAACCTGCCAAGGTGGCGCTCAGCCTTAGTGCCAGCGATGTGCCGGCCGAAAAAGCCTTGGGCCAGGTCTTCGACAATGTCTTTGTGATGGGGGCGGCTAAGCTCAATGTTGTGGTGGCCGGCGAAGGCCGCAATGCGCAGGAGGTGCTGAAAACACTCGATGGCAAGGTGGACCTCACGATCGAGAAAGGTCGGCTGATCGGCTTCAATCTTCGCAGAGCGCTCCTGGAGTGGTGGCGCAGTTGGTCTTATGATCCTCAGCAGCGCACAAGTTTCGACAAGATTACAGGCAACTACGGGATCAAAGACGGCGTAGTACGAACGATAGGTGATTTGTCTTTGACCGGGCCCGAGATTGAGATCACTTCAAATGGGACGATTACCTTACCATCGCAAACTCTCGAGCAAAGGGTACGCCTCAAGGCCTTTCCGCCGCCGCAGCATCTTGCTGTGCCGCTGCGGGTCGGTGGCAGCTGGGAACGCCCATCGATTTCTTGGGATTGGTTGTCGGTGTTCTCCGATCCAACCGTTTCCGCGGCACCAGCGAGCGTGACGACTTCGCCCGAACCCGTCCCGCCTGAAGTCAAGGCCAGCATTGAGCAGGCGCTAAACGGACCCAATGCGGACCAGCTTCCACCCCAAATGCGGGAGATGCTGCAGGCCCTCGTCGGCCAATAGTGGGCAGTTCGCGCGTGTGCCTGGGCAGGTCTTCGGCAAGGGCTCGTCTCGAGTACCGCAGCTAGGGGACTTGAATCAAGTCACGCTGCTCGCGACACTCCCAGGCGAGTGCCGTGCGAACCATGTCCTCGAGACTATAAAGCGTGCGCCAACCGAGCGTTTTACGAATCGCTGAGGCATCGGCGATAAGGGCGGAAGGGTCACCCGGACGGCGCTCGGCTGGCACGATCTGCAGCTTCCGCCCGTGGACCTGCTCCACTGCGCCTAGCACCTCCAGAACCGAATAGCCTTTGCCGCTGCCACAATTAAAGCAGGCATTGCGGCCGGACCGACTGAGAAATTCGTAGGTGGCGACGTGCGCGAGCGCCAGGTCCGTCACGTGGATAAAATCGCGCACGCAGGTGCCGTCCGGCGTGTCGTAGTCCGTTCCGTAGATCGGCATGCTGTCGCGCTTGCCCACGGCAACTTCGCAAGCAACTTTGATGAGGTGCGTCGCCTTAGCGGTACTCTGCCCCGTTCGTCCCTTTGGATCAGATCCCGCCACATTGAAATAGCGCAGGATGCCGTAGTTCAAGCCCGAGGCCGCGGCTATATCCCTGATCATGCGCTCCACGAAGAGCTTGGACCAGCCATACGGGTTGATCGGGTTGAGCAGTGACGCTTCCGAAACGGGGACCCCGCCGGCTGGGCTGCCATAGACAGCCGCCGAAGAAGAGAACAGGAAGCGTTTGACGCCTCGTGAAACGAGAAAATCGACCAACTCGAGGCTGCGATAAGCGTTGTTGCGGTAGTACCTTGCCGGCTCACCCACCGATTCCGGCACGAGCGCCGAGCCCGCAAGGTGGAGCACCCCATCGATCCGGTGCTGCCGGAGCACAGTGTCCAGGAGGTCGCGATCCGCAATGTCGCCTTGGTAAAGCTGCGCCGCGGGGGCGAGGTTCTCGCTGACGCCCGTGGAAAGGTCGTCCAGCACCACGACCTTGTAGCCCGCATCAAGAAAGCCATGCACGGCATGGCTGCCGATATAGCCAGCGCCGCCTGTGATCAACACAGTTAGCATGGACCAAAACCCCTGACAGGCCGTCTAAGCCTTGCAAAAGACGATCGCATTTTCTCTAGCACAGGCCCACTCAGCACCCTTATGGGAATGACTTGATGCCGCATTAATGGTTACCGTAAAGGCCGCGGGTGGGGTGCTGGGTCGGGAGGGGGTAGCAAATGGCCGCACTGGCATGGTTTCGCCGAGTGATCGTCTCCGTCGGAATTGGCACCACCAGCTACGCCTTGATGCTCGGCATCATGGTCTTGTCCGTGGTTTACGACCGCGAGCTGGAGCCGGTGATAACATCCGCGTTTAACCTTGGCCGCGACATCGTCGCTGCGCTCGACTGGCTTGCCTCGGGCAGTCATTGGGGACAGGTCGCCATCAACCACCTGCGCGAACGTGTGAACATGACGCATGTGGTCCTCTCCATTCCAGCCATCGTGCTCGCCACCATTGTCGTTGGCATTCCCTTCAATCGACTTCTTGGGGGCACGCGCACGGCCCTGCAGCGGATCGCAATTGCCCTCATTAGTATCCCCGCCACGATCGTGCTCGCCGTCGTGCTCTTCACGTTCAACGCCTTGATGCCAGCCGTTTATGCCGAGCTGTTGCGGTTTGCCGACTGGGTCTGGCAAGCCTCGCTCGATGCCCTGAGCGCCGCGGGTGATAATCTGCCGGGGGCCCGCAAGCTCACCAATGCCGCGCGGCAGGGCTTCTCCGGCCACCACTACGTGATTATGGCCTTGTGCAGCATGCTGGCTTCCTTCCTGGTCAACGCCATTTTCGTCTCGTTCTCCAGATCCGGCTCCCAAGCACCAAAACGAGCCCGCAGCAGGCCGTGATCCGGCAGGCTCAAGAGCGCGACTTGCACAGACCGTGGCAAATCGACCACGCGTCCTACCTTTGCTGATGGGCGCTTTAAGGATTTGATACCCAAACTGCGCGAATACACATATCGCTCGGGAATCACAAGATTTTTGTAGTGATCGGGCACCAGCAGAGGGCAGCACATGAAGCGCATCGAACCAAGCATTCCCCGGGTCGCACCGGGCAAGGCAAAAACCAAAGTGGAAACGGTTACTCTCCGACACCTTGCCACCACTCTTTCGGAGGCTCACGCGGTCAAAAAGGCCGAGGTCAACGCCATGCTCGTACACATGGTCGAGCACATCGCCAGGCACCTGAAAAAGGGCAAGCGCATTCGCCTGAACGGACTAGGCATCCTGCAGGTCAGAAAGCGCCCGGCGCGCATGGGGCGCAACCCCGCAACCGGCGAAGCAATCAAGATCAAGGCCAGCAAGAAGATTGCCTTCCGCGCGGCCAAGGACTTGAAACAAGCCATTTGATAGCGCGTCCGGGATTTCTGAGCCCCGCCGCACGCGGGGCTTTTTTTTACCGACCGACTAGTTAGCCGCTCCGTGACGGTTCGCTTGCGCCAAAACGCTGGGCCGTCCTCGCCCGGGCCTTGGCGCTCTCCACTGCCCGGTCGCGCGGCGGGGCATGCGTAACGAGTGCAAGGAGAAGCCGATTTGCCACTTGCGAAACCTCGTCCACGGCAGCGTTGAAGGCCTGCTCGTTCGCCTTAGAAGGGCGGCTAAAACCAGACAGTTTACGGACGAATTGAAGAGAGGCGGCCCTGATCTCATCGGCCGAGGCGGGTGGCTCGAAATTATGCAACGTCCTGATGTTTCGACACATGAACACCTCCGCATCCGGCAAGCTTAGTCGACCCGCAGACGGCCAGCCACTGAAGGCTCGCCGCCGGGGCCAA
>Ga0081455_10000043_pt1 | contig 132283 bp, 120 predicted proteins | sample TabmetS3T2R1_FD_70207 | JGI IMG/M metagenome (GOLD analysis project Ga0081455, IMG submission 70207) | Tabebuia heterophylla rhizosphere microbial communities from the University of Puerto Rico - S3T2R1 | ecosystem: Host-associated > Plants > Roots > Rhizosphere ...
GAGGCTGGTCGCGGCGAGCCGGCTGCGATGAGAGTCGCGGAAGCGCGCCCGCAAGGCGCCGGGCTGGTGGCTCGCCTCGACGGCATCGACGATCGCGACCGCGCAGCGACGCTGCAAGGCGCCACGATCCGGGTAGCGCGCAGCGCGCTCCCGAAGCTGAAGAAGCGCGAGTTCTATCAGGTCGACCTGATCGGCCTCGCGGTGGCGAACCTCGAAGGCGCGGCGCTGGGAACGGTCGCTCACTTCGTCGAGACGCCCGGCGGCTCGTTGATGGTGGTGCGCGAAGCGAGCGGCAAAGAACGGTGGGTGCCCGCGACGCGCGAGCACTTGAGAAAGATCGATATCACCGCAGGCCACATCACAGTGGATTGGCCGGCGGAGCTGGAAGAGACCGACACTGGCGAGTAGGCCATGCACGTCGAAGTCGTCACGCTCTTCCCGGAGATGATTCAAGGCGCACTGCGCTTCGGCGTAGTGGGCCGGGCCGTCGAGCGAGGCCTGTTGACGGTGGGCGCGGAAGATCCCCGGTCGCACACACACGATGTGCACAAGACCGTGGACGACCGACCCTACGGCGGTGGCCCCGGCATGGTGTTGAAGCCGGAGCCGATGCTCGCAGCGATCCGCGCAGCGCACGCGCGCTTGCCGGCCGGATGCCCGCGAATCGGGCTGTCTGCGCAGGGCGAGGTGCTGAGCCAGAAGCTCGCACAGGAGCTCGCGGCATTGCCGGGCTTCGTGCTCGTAGCCGGTCGCTACGAGGGTGTGGATGAACGCGTGATCGATCTTGCGATCGATCGCGAAGTGTCGATCGGCGACTACGTGCTGTCGGGCGGTGAGCTCGCGGCGCTGGTGGTGATCGACGGGGTGGCGCGACTGCTGCCCGGCGTGCTCGGCGACGAGCGCTCCAGCGAGCAGGAGTCGTTCGCCGCCGGGCTGCTCGATTGGCCACACTACACGCGGCCCGAGACGTTCGAGGGTCGCAGCGTGCCGCAGGTGCTGTTGTCCGGGAATCACCGGGACATCGCGCGCTGGCGGTTGCAACAGGCCGTCGTGCGCACGTGGCAGCGGCGGCCGGATTTGATCGTGAAGCATGGGCTCGCGCCCGAGGCGAGCCGGCTGTTGAATGAATATCTCGCGACGCGCGCAGAGCGCGGCGACGAAGAGTGAGGAGACGAACATGGGCAACATCATTCAAGAAATCGAAAAGGCGCGGATGACCCGCGAGGTGCCGAGCTTCAACCCCGGCGACACGGTCGTCGTGCAGGTGAAGGTCGTCGAAGGCGATCGCGAGCGCGTGCAGGCTTACGAAGGCGTCGTCATCGCGAAGAGCAATCGCGGCCTCAACTCCTCGTTCACCGTGCGCAAGATTTCGCACGGCGAGGGCGTCGAGCGCGTGTTCCAGACGTACAGCCCCGCGATCAGCGACATCTCGGTGAAGCGCCGCGGCAGCGTCCGTCGCGCGAAGCTGTACTACCTGCGCGATCTGTCCGGCAAAGCCGCCCGCATCGAAGAGAAAATCTGATGCACTACGCGCTCGCGATGGCCTCGCGCCGGCATTCGTTCACCGAAGCCGGCGCCGATGGCGGCGTGAGTGTGGCTCGCAAGATCGGCGCGAAGGTCGCTACGGGCGCAGCGTTGCTGCTCGGCGCGGCCTCCGCGTTCGCCGCGCCGTTGCTCGACGGCGTGAAGCTGCCGCCCGGTTTCCAAATCGAGGTGTGGCAGGACAACCTGCCGTTCGCGCGCGAAATGGCGTTCGGGCCGAAGGGCACGGTGTTCGTCGGCACTCTGCGCTTCGGCAATCCGACCAAAGACGTGTATGCCATTCGCACCCTCAGCGGTAAACGCACCGTTTCGAAGCTCCTCACCGGTCTGAACAATCCGAACGGCGTGGCCGTGCGCGACGGCAATCTCTACGTCGCCGAGGTCCATCAGATCGTTCGCTACGACGACATCGAGAATCATCTCGACAAGCCGCCGAAGCCGGTTCTGATCACCCACTTGCCGACGGAGCAGCACCACGGCTGGCGTTACATCGCGTTCGGGCCCGACGGGAAGCTCTATGTCGCGATCGGCGCGCCGTGCAACGTCTGCGACAAGGGTGCGCAGGGCTACGCGCAAATCATCCGCATGGACCCCGACGGCAAGAATCGCGAGCCCATCGCCAAGGGCGTGCGCAACTCCGTCGGCTTCGCCTGGCAGCCGGGCTCGAACAAGTTCTGGTTCACCGACAACGGCCGCGACGAGATGGGCGACAACGTGCCCAACTGCGAGCTGAACCGGCTGGACAAGATCGGTGACGACTTCGGCTTCCCGTACTGCCATGCGGGCGAAGTGCCGGACCCGGAGTTCGGCAAGCTCGGCAGTTGCGCGACCGCCGCGAAACCGGCGCTGAAGCTGGGTCCGCATGTTGCTCCTCTCGCCGTGCGCTTCTACACCGGGAAGCAGTTCCCGGTGGCGTACCAGAACCAGGCATTCATCGCGCAACACGGCTCATGGAATCGCAGCACGCCCATCGGCTATCGCATCATGCTCGTGAAGCTGAACGGCGCGGAGGTCACGGGCTACGAAGAGTTCGCGACCGGATGGCTGAAATCGGATGGCCAAGTGAGCGGCCGTCCTGTCGACTTGCAACTCCTGCCGGACGGCTCGATGCTGGTATCGGACGACCAGGAAGGCGCGATCTACCGCATCTCCTACAAGAAGTGAGCGTCTCGATCGTGAGCGTTCGCTAGCACTCGAGGATTCTCTCCATGCGTTTCGGCGCCGTCGGTGCCATTTTCCTTGCGATCGGGCGCGGCCTCGATTGGGTGCGCAGATTCCTGCACCTCATCTTGTTGCTGCTGATCTTCGGCTTCATCGCCGGCGCGCTGCGCGTGTCGATTCCCACCGTGCCGAGCAAAGCGGCGCTCGTCATCGCGCCGGAAGGCGAGATCGTCGATCAACTCTCGGGCGATCCCATCGAGCGCGCCATCACGCAGGCGCGCGGGCAAGGGAAGAGCGAAACCCTCGTGTGGGACCTCATCGATGCGATTCGCGCAGCCGCGAAAGACACCCGCATTCCGGTGATCGTGATCGACACCGAGAACTTTGCGGGTGCGGGTCAGCCGACGCTCGAGGAGCTGGCGCGAGCGCTGAAGGAGTTTCGCGCCACCGGTAAGAAGGTGATCGCGTACGGCACGGCATACGAGCAGGCGCAGTACTACCTCGCGTCGCAGGCGAACGAGGTGTACGTCGATCCGTTCGGCATGGTGCTGATTCCGGGGTACGAGTCGTACCACATGTTCTACAAGGACGCGCTCGACAAGCTCGGCGTGGACATCAACGTGTTCCGCGTCGGCGCCTACAAGAGCGCGGTCGAAGTGTATTCGCGCACGAACATGTCACCCGAGGCGAAGGAGGAGACGCAGGTCTTCTTGAGCTCGCTGTGGTCGACGTATCAGAAGTCGACGACAACGGCGCGCAAGTTGAGGCCCGATGCCGTGTCGAGCTATGTCGCGACGCTCGCGGATGAGGTGGCCGGCACGAGTGGGTCGGGACCCGAAGCACACGCGCGCACACCGGCGGCCGCAGTGGCGCTGAAAGCGGGGCTCGTCACGGGTATCAAATCGCGACAGGACATCGACAAAGAAGTCATCGGCATCGTCGGCGAGGACCCGGAAGACGGCGGCTTCAAGTCCATCTCCGTCCAGGATTACGTGCGCGTCGTGCATGCGGAGAAGAAGGTCGGCGCGGCCGGCACGCCGAAGATCGGCGTGGTCGTCGCGGCGGGCGAGATTCTCGACGGCGATCAACCGCCGGGCACGATCGGCGGCAACTCCACCGCGCGACTCATTCGCGAAGCGCGCATGGACGATGACGTGAAAGCCGTCGTGCTGCGCGTCGACAGTCCGGGCGGCAGCATGATGGCGGCGGAAGAGATTCATCGCGAGATCGTCGCGCTCAAGGCGGCGGGCAAACCGTTCGTCGTGTCGATGGGCGATCTGGCGGCGTCCGGCGGCTACTACATCTCCGCGCCGGCCGACGAGATTTGGGCGAGCCCAGCGACGATCACCGGCTCGATCGGCATATTCGCGGTCATCCCGACCGTGAGCCGAACCCTCGGCAAGATCGGCGTGAGCGTCGATGGCGTGGGCACGACGCCGCTCTCGGGACAGTTGCGGCTCGATCGCCCGCTCGGCGAGGAAGCAAAGAGGTTCCTGCAGGCGACGATCGAGCGCGGGTACGACGAATTCATCGGACGCGTGTCGTCGGGCCGCAAGAAGACGCCGGCGCAAGTGAATGAGATCGCACAAGGGCGCGTATGGTCGGGTAACGATGCGTTGCGGCTCGGGCTCGTGGATCATCTCGGCTCGTTCGACGATGCCGTCAAAGCGGCCGCGAAGCGCGCGAAGCTCACGAGCTATGAGCTGCACTTCGTCGAGCCGAGCCTGTCGTGGGCACAGGAGCTCGCTCTGCAAGTGCGCATGATGGCGATCAAGACGCTCTTCACGTTGGATGAGCGCACGAAGCGCCTATTGCGCGTCGCCGACAAGCTCGATCCCCTCTCGCAAGAGGTGGATCGTCTGAGCCGCATGTCGGTGCCGAACCGCCTGTACGCTTACTGCTTCTGCAGCGTGCGGTAGTCAACGCCCCAACGTCGCGCCCGCCGCCCAGGTCGCGAGCACATCGTTGAGCTTGTCGAAGTCGACAGGCTTGACGAGGTGATAGTCGAAGCCGGCCGCTTGCGCGTGACGGCGATCCTCGTCGGTGCCCCAGCCCGTCAACGCAACGAGCAGCATGGAGCTGCGCGCGGTCGGGTCGCTACGCAAGCGTTGCGCGACTTCATAGCCGTTCAGGCCCGGTAAGCCGATATCGATGAACGCGGCATCGGGCGCGAACTCGAGCGCGACGCCGATGGCCGCTTCGCCGGTGTGCGCGATGCGTGTTTGGTGACCGTCGAGGTCGAGCAGCATGGCGAGGCTCTCCGCCGCATCGATGTTGTCATCGACCACCAGCACGCGCAGCCGCGCCTTGCCATGCGGCGCGTGCTCGATCGGCTGATTCGCCATCGGCTCGCTGCGCAGCGTCGCCAGCGGCAAGCGCACGACGAATGTGCTCCCCATTCCCGATCCGGCGCTTTGCGCTTCGACCGATCCACCATGCATCTCGACGAGGCGCCGCACGAGCGTGAGCCCAATGCCGAGCCCGCCCTGCGATTGATCCACCGATCGCCCGACCTGCGTGAAGATGTCGAACACGCGCGGCAGCATCTCCGGCGGAATGCCGATGCCGGTATCGCTCACGCGCACGACCAGCACGCCGTTCTCCGCCTCCGCCGTGAGCTGAATGCGGCCGCCGGGTGGCGTGTACTTTGCCGCGTTGTTGACGAGATTCGCGATCACCTGCGCGAGGCGCGTCGGGTCGACGTCGAGCGGGAAGGGGTCCTGCGGCAAGCGCACCGCCAGCTCGTGCGCGCCCGCTTCGATCAGCGGCCGCGTCGTCTCGAGCGCGCTGTGCAGCACCGTGCGGAAATCGACACGCTCGCGTTTCAAGGTGACCTTGCCGAGCGTGACGCGCGACATGTCGAGCAGGTCGTCGACGAGCCGCACCATGTGTCCGAGCTGGCGTTCCATCATCTCGCGCACCTTGTCCGCCTGCTCGGCGCTGGTGCTCGCGCGCAGGATTTGCAGACCGGTGCGCAACGGCGCCAACGGATTGCGCAGCTCGTGGGCGAGCGTCGCGAGGAATTCGTCCTTGCGCCGATCCTGCTCGCGCAGCCGCTCGTTGAGATCGGCGAGGCGCTGCTGATCGAGCTTTTGGACGGTGACATCGAGCGTCACGCCGTCGAAGTGCAGCGGCGTACCGTCCGTCGCGTGCTTGGCGCCGCCGAGTGCGCGAATCCATTTGATCGCACCCGTGAGGGGATCGACGGTTCGGTAGACGACGTCGTACGAGGAGCCTTCGCGAATCGACGCTTCGATCGCCGCGCGCGTCGGCGCGCAATCGTCCGGGTGCAAACGCGCGTAGAAGTCGTCGATCGTCACGCGCGCATCGTGCGGCAGGAAGAACTGATCCTTCGTGCGTGCATCCCACACCAGCTCGCCGAACGGCAGGTCGCAGTACCAAAAGCCGAGGCCCGAGAGGCGTACGGCATACTCGAGATGCGCGTGGCTGCGCTCGAGCGCGCGATCGGAAGCTGCCGGACGCGGAGGTTGCGGATCGCGTGCGAAGACGCGGAGCGCTTGTTCTGTCATGTGTAGTGACACCCCGTGGTGCCACCGATCCTACGACCTGGCGCGTGATCGTGTTGTGAATAATACGGCCAAGCCGGCGCTATCGTGTTTCCACTCTTGCGCTGCTCGTCGTAGTACGTGAGGTCGCGCTTCGGGACGAGCGCAAAGGACACCCGCCGCGACTCGCCCGGCTGCAGTGTGATTCGCTCGATCCCACGCAGGTCCTTGAGCGCACGCAATTGATGGGGACCCATCGGCTTCGCATAGAGCTGAACGACTTCATCGCCCGCGCGTGCGCCGGCGTTCTTCACGTTCACGGACACATTCACGGTGCCGCTCTCGGCGACTCGAGATCGATCTACCTGCAGGCCGGAGTATTCGAAGCGCGTGTACGACAGTCCGTAACCGAACGGGTAGAGGGGCTCGCCCGCGAAGTAGCGATACGTGCGGCCGCGCATGTCGTAGTTGTCGAAGGCTGGCAACTTCTCGGCGGCCTGGTAGAAGGTGACCGGCAGGCGGCCCGCCGGATTCGCCGCGCCGAACAGCACGTCTGCAACCGCGTCGCCGCCGCGCTGGCCCGGATACCACGCCACGAGAATCGCCGGCAGGTGGTCTTTGGCCCAATCGACTGCGAGCGCCGAACAGGTCGTCAGCAACAGCACCACCGGCTTGCCGGTGGTGTGGAGGGCTTCGAGCAGCCGTTCTTGAGGCGCCGGCAGACGCAGGTCCGTTCGGTCGCCGCCGGCAAAGCCCGGATAGCTGACTTGCATCTCCTCGCCTTCGATATCCCCGGTGAGCCCGCCGACGAACACGACGACCTCCGCGGCCCGTGCGGCGTCGAGCGCTTCCTCGAACGGCGGTTTGGCGCCGGGGAGGCGCCACGCGAGCCGCACTTCGGCGTCGCGGCTGTCCTCGAAGTATTCGAGCTCGATGTCGTGCGGCTTGCCTGCCTCTAAATCGATAAAGGCGCTGCGGCTCTGCATGCGCGGATTGAGCTGCCAGTTGTCGATCAGCGGCTTGCCGTCGATGAAGCGACGAAAACCGTCGTTCGCGCCTACCGTGAGCTCGTAGCGACCTGAGACGGGCGGGACGATCTGGCCGGTCCAGCGAATACAGAAGTTGTCGCTCGACAAGGCGCGGTCGGCGGGAGCTGGCCTTGCGCGATGAGATCGTCGGTCGGTGAGCCGCGATCCCAGCGGAAGGAGACGCGCGCATCGGTGCGCGTGAGCACGGGTTGGCCTGCAAAGTCCCGCCCTCGGAAGTACGCCCCCAGCGTGGATCGCGGAAAATGTTGATGTTCGGCGACCAGAAGGTGAGGCCCTGATAGCGGCCGTGCTCGCCGCGTCGAACGGCCTCGTGGTGCTTGGCGCGCCCTTCATCGCTGATGACGGTCGCGATGTCATGCATGAGCTTCGGATCGAACGTCGCTGCCAGGCCGATCGCTTGCGGGAACACCGTCGCTGCGCCGGCACGCGCGACGCCGTGAAGCGCTTCGTTCCACCACTCGTAGGCGGGGACGCCTAGCCTTGGAATCGCGGGGGCGTTGTTCTGGAGCTGCGCGATCTTCTCGTCGAGCGTCATGCGGCTGACGAGGTCGGCCGCACGGTCTTCGAAGCTGTGGCTCGTATCGCGGTAGACGGGCTCTTCGGCACACACCGGCGCGGCAAGGACGACCGCGACCGCCAGACTCCATGCGCGCATCGGTTTCCCCATTCCGCTCATGCAGAGGGGATACTACATGATAGCGCTACCAAAGAAAGCGAGTCGCTACAGTGTCGACCAATCGAGAATCACTTTGCCGGATTTGCCCGAGCCCATGGTCTCGAAGCCCTGCTGGAACTCCTGCACGGCGAAGTGATGCGTGATGATGGGGCCGAGCTTCAGGCCGCTCTGCAGGAGGCTCGCCATTTTGTACCAGGTCTCGAACATCTCGCGGCCGTAGATGCCCTTCAATGTCAGGCCTTTGAAAATCACCTGATTCCAATCGATGGCCGTCTCATCCGGCGGAATGCCGAGGAGGGCGACGCTGCCGCCGTGATGCATGGTCCGGATCAGCTCACGGAACGCGGACGCATTGCCCGACATCTCGAGCCCGACGTCGAAGCCTTCCTGCATGCCGAGCGACTGCATCGTGTCGTCGAGCGATTCGCGCGTGACATTGATGGCGCGCGTCGCACCCATGCGGCGCGCGAGGTCGAGGCGATAGTCGTTCACGTCGGTGATGACGATGTGTCGTGCGCCGACGAAGCGCGCGATCGAGACCGCCATGATGCCGATGGGTCCGGCACCCGTGATCAGCACGTCTTCGCCGACGACGTTGAACGAGAGTGCCGTGTGCGTGGCGTTGCCGAACGGATCGAGGATCGACGCGATGTCATCCGGGATCGAGTCCGACAGCCGGAACGCGTTCACCGCGGGAATCGACAGATACTCCGCGAACGCGCCCGGACGATTCACGCCCACGCCGATGGTGTTCCGGCACAGATGGCGACGGCCGGCGCGGCAGTTGCGGCAGTATCCGCACGTGATGTGCCCCTCGCCGGACACGCGGTCGCCCACATTGAGCCCGCGCACTTCGCTGCCCACTTCGACGACACGCCCGCAATATTCGTGGCCCACGGCCATCGGCACGGGAATGGTCTTCTGCGCCCACGCATCCCACTTGTAGATGTGCATGTCGGTGCCGCAGATCGCGGTCTTGGCGATCTCGATCAGCACGTCGTTCGGGCCGACTTGCGGCTCGGGAACATCGTCCAGCCAGATCCCCGGCGCCGCTTCCTTCTTGACCAGTGCTTTCATTGGACGGACTCGCCTTCTATTTTCGGATGACGCCGAGCTCGCGACCAGCCGTGGTGAACGCCTCGATGGCGCGGTCGAGCTGGGCTCGCGTGAGCGCCGCGGACATCTGCGTGCGAATGCGCGCTTGCCCCTTGGGCACCACGGGGAACGAGAACCCGATGACGTAGATCCCGAGCTCGAGCAACCGATTCGCCATGCGGCCCGCGAGCGCGGCATCCCCGAGCATGACGGGGATGATCGGGTGCTCACCCGGCTTCACATCGAAGCCCACGCGTTCGAGGCCGGCGCGGAAGTAGCGCGCGTTCTCGAACAACGTCTCGCGCAACTCCGGTGTGTGATCGAGCAGATCGAGCACGCGCAGACTGACTGCGGCAACGACGGGCGGAATGCTGTTCGAGAAGAGATACGGCCGCGATCGCTGGCGCAGCCAGTCGATGATCGGCTTGCGCGCAGAGACGAATCCGCCGCTGCCGCCGCCGAGCGCCTTGCCCAGCGTGCTCGTGATGATGTCGACGCGATCCGCGACTCCGCAATGCTCCGGTGTGCCGCGGCCGCGCGCACCCATGAAGCCGGTGGCGTGCGAGTCGTCCACCATGACCAACGCGTCGTACTTCTCCGCGAGATCGCAGATGCCCCGCAGCTTGGCGATGAAGCCATCCATGGAGAACACGCCGTCGGTGGCGATGAGCCGCGTGCGCGCGCCTGCAGCCTCCTTCAGGCACTTTTCCAGCTCGTCGAGATCGCTGTTGGCGTACCGGAAGCGCTGCGCTTTGCAGAGCCGGATGCCGTCGATGATGCTCGCGTGATTGAGCGCATCGGAGATCACGGCGTCGCGCTCGTCGAGCAGCGTCTCGAACAGGCCGCCGTTCGCGTCGAAGCACGAGGAATAGAGGATGGTGTCCTCCATCCCAAGAAAGCGGCTCAACTGCTCCTCGAGCTGCTTGTGCACGGTCTGCGTGCCGCAGATGAAGCGCACGGACGCCATGCCGTACCCGAATCGATCGAGCGCGCGGTGAGCCGCTTCACGGACCGCCGGATGATTGGCGAGGCCGAGATAGTTGTTGGCGCAGAGGTTGACGACCTCGCGCTCGCCGGTGCGCACGAGCCCGCCTTGAGGGGAAGCAAGAACCCGTTCGCTCTTGTACAGACCCTGTTCGCGAAGCGCGGCGAGGTCGGCTGTGAGACGATCCAAAACCGAGGATTTCATCGCGTGAATTATACTCGCCGGTAGACAAGGCGAGCGCCTTTTGGGGAGTCTACTTGAGCACCGTCGATCACAAGGCCAACCGCCTGTTCATCGTGCTGGCCGGATTCTTTCTGACGAATGCCATCATGGGCGAATTCGTCGGCGTGAAGATCTTCTCGCTCGAAGCCACGCTCGGTTACGCACCGCTGCACTGGAATCTCTTCGGCATCAACGGCACGCTCACGTTCACGGCAGGCGTGCTGCTCTGGCCGTTCGTGTTCATCCTGACGGACACGATCAATGAATACTTCGGAGTGCGCGGGGTCCGCTTCATTTCCTGGACCGCGGTCATTTTCATTGCATATGCGTTCCTGACGGCTTATGTCGCGATCGCGCTCGCGCCTGCCGACTTCTGGGTCAGCTCCTACGCCACACTCGGCGTGCCGGACGTGCAGACGGCCTATGCCCAGATTTTCGGGCAGGGACTGTGGACCATCGGCGGCTCGATCATCGCCTTCCTATTGGGGCAACTCGTCGACGTGGTGATTTTTCACCGCATCCGGCGCGTGACCGGCGAACGGCACGTGTGGCTGCGTGCGACGGCGTCCACTGCCGTGTCTCAGGTACTCGACAGTTTCGTGGTGCTCTACATCGCGTTCGTGATCGGGCCGCAGCGCTGGCCGGTGTCGCAGTGGCTCGCAGTGGGAACGGTGAACTACCTCTACAAGATGGGCGCCGCCATCGCGCTCATTCCGCTGCTGTACCTGATGCGAAAGGTCATTGAAAGCTATCTTGGGCACGCTACCGCCGACGCTATGCGCGAAGAAGCGGCTCGATAACGCCTACAATAGATACCCTATGACTTCACCTTTCGTGGTTGCCGACGGCGCTGCACTCGACACTCCTGTGGGTGCGGCTATCAACGGTCTTTATCTTGCGCCGGAAACAGGCGTAGTACGCGCGCTCGCCGATCGCGCGCGACTCGCGCCCGATCGTCGCGACGCCGTGCAGAAGCGCGCGCTCGCCCTCGTGAGTGCCGTGCGCGACGGCAAGCCCTCGGGCAGCGGGCTCGATGCGTTCTTGCGCGAGTATCACCTCGGCTCGCGCGAGGGCGTGATCCTGATGTGTCTCGCGGAAGCGCTGCTGCGCATTCCTGATGCGGAGACGGCGGATCGCCTCATCGCCGACAAGATCCCGTCGGGTGATTGGGAAGATCACCTCGGCGACAGCGATTCGTTGTTCGTGAATGCATCGACATGGGGGCTGATGCTCACGGGTCGCATCGTCGACGTCGATCGCGCGGAGCTGGGCTCGATGCGCTCATGGTTCTCACGCTTGACGAGCCGCATCGGCGAGCCGGTGGCGCGCGCGGCGCTTCGCCAAGCGATGCGCATTCTCGGGCACCAGTTCGTGATGGGTCGGACGATCGAAGAAGCGCTCGAGCGCACGCACGGCGCGCGCGAGCGGGCGTATCGCTATTCGTTCGACATGCTCGGCGAATCTGCGCTCACGTCGGCGGATGCGGAGCGCTACTACGAGAAGTATCGTGCGGCGATCATCGCCGTCGGCAAGGACGCGCAGCCGAACACGGATATCGTCGCGCGCCACAGCATCTCCGTGAAGCTCTCCGCGCTGCATCCACGCTACGAGCTCGCGCAGCGCGAACGCACGATGAAGGAGCTTGGTCCTCGCCTGCATGCGCTCGTGAAGCTCGCGCGCGACTCCGGCATCGGTCTCACGGTGGACGCGGAGGAAGCCGAGCGACTCGAGCTTTCGCTGTTGCTCATCGATTCCGTTCTCCAGAGCGATGTGCTCGACGGTTATGCGGGGTTCGGCCTCGCCGTGCAGGCCTATCAGCGGCGTGCGTACAACGTGCTCGAGTGGCTCGTGTCGCGCGCTCGTTCGCTGAATCGCCGCATCACGCTGCGGCTCGTGAAGGGCGCGTATTGGGACAGTGAGATCAAGCGCGCGCAGGAGCGCGGGTTGCCGAGCTATCCGACGTTCACACGCAAGCCGAGCACCGACGTGTCTTATCTCGCATGCGCGCGGCTGCTCGCGGGAATGAAGGACGTCATCTATCCGCAGTTCGCCACTCACAATGCGCAGACCGTCGCGTATGTCGCCGAGGCGTTCGGCAACCAAGCCGGCTCCTTCGAGTATCAGCGGCTGCACGGCATGGGTGAGGAGCTGTATACGCAGGTCATCGCGCCGGAGCAGGGCGGACATGCCTGCCGCGTTTACGCGCCGGTCGGTCCACACGAAGATTTGCTGCCGTACCTCGTGCGCCGTTTGTTGGAGAACGGCGCGAACACCTCGTTCGTCAATCGCATCGTCGACGAGCGGCTGCCGGCGGAAGCGGTGGTGACGGACCCGGTGGCGCAGGTCGACGGCTACCCGGAGATTCCTCACCCGCGCATCGTCGAGCCGGCGCGACTCTACGGCGCCGATCGTGCGAACTCGCGCGGCGTAAACATGGCGGACGGCGCCGAGTTGCGCCCGCTCAAAAACGAGTGCGAGGCAGCTGCGTCCAAGCGCTGGCAAGCTGCCGCGGTGATCGACGGCAAACCGGTCAGTGGCGAAGCGCTGCAGATCGTGAATCCGTCGAACGAGGGGCAGGTCGTCGGCAGCATCGTGCAAGCTTCGGCAGCGGATGCCGCGCGAGCGGTCGCGAGCGCACATGCGGCGCAACCCGCGTGGGATGCCATCCACGCCGAACAGCGCGCGACGATCTTGATGCGCGCGGCGGACGCCTTCGAAGCGCATCTGCGAGAATTCCTCGCGCGCTGCACGCTCGAAGCCGGTAAAACGCTCAACGACGGTATCGCCGAAGTGCGCGAAGCCGTGGACTTCCTCCGCTACTACGCCGCGCAAGCGCGCGCCGAGTTCGGCGAAGAGAAGGTCCTCGTCGGGCCGACGGGCGAGCGCAACTCGCTGCGTCTGCGCGGTAAAGGGGTGTTTGTCTGCATCAGTCCGTGGAATTTTCCGCTCGCGATCTTCACGGGCCAGGTCGCCGCGGCATTGGCCGCAGGCAACGCGGTCATCGCGAAGCCGGCTGAGCAAACGCCGCTCACGGCGGCGTTGGCGGTTCAGCTACTGCACCGGGCCGGCGTCCCGCCTCAGGTTCTGCAGTTCCTGCCGGGTGAGGGTGGTACGGTCGGTGCCGCGCTGACGCGCGATCCTCGGGTTGCCGGCGTTGCATTCACGGGTTCGACCGATACCGCGCGACTGATCGAGCGCAGCCTCGCGGCTCGCAACGGCGGCATCGCCACGCTGATCGCCGAGACCGGCGGTTTGAACGCGATGATCGTCGATAGCTCGGCGTTGCCCGAGCAGGTCGTGCTCGATGCCGTCGCCTCCGGGTTCAACAGCGCTGGCCAGCGTTGCTCGGCGTTGCGCGTATTGCTGCTGCAAGACGAGATCGCGCCGCGCGTGCTCGAGCTGCTCGCGGGCTACATGGACGAGCTGCGCATCGGCGATCCCGCGCTGCTCTCGACGGATGTCGGTCCCGTTATCGATCGCGATGCTCTCAACATGCTTCAGCAGCACGCCGATCGCATCATCGCCGGCGCACCCTGGCATCACCGCGTGAAGCTGCCGGCGGATGCGCGCAGCGGCCGCTTCTTCGCTCCGCTCGCGGTGGAGCTGCGCAATCTCGCCGCGCTTGAACGCGAGATTTTCGGGCCCATCGTGCACGTAGTGCGCTATCGGGCTGCGGACCTCGACAAGGTCCTCGACGCGGTGAACGCGATGGGCTACGGACTGACGCTCGGTGTTCATACGCGCATCGACGCCACGGCGCAGCGCATCGCTTCGCGCGCGCGCGTGGGCAACGTGTACGTCAACCGGAACATGATCGGCGCCGTCGTCGGCGTGCAGCCCTTCGGTGGCATGGGCCTGTCGGGCACGGGCCCCAAAGCGGGCGGCCCGCACTACCTGCATCGCTTCGGCACGGAGCAGACTGTCACCATCAACACCGCCGCGGTGGGCGGCAACGCGAGCCTGCTATCGCTCGCGGGAGACTAGCTTGATTAGAAGAAAGTCGCCTGCGGCGCTTTTTTCGAGAGCCTCCACATGACGCTCAGCGTCTTCGACATCTTCAAGATCGGCATCGGCCCGTCGAGCTCGCACACGATGGGCCCGATGTGCGCCGCGCGCGAGTTTGCGGCCGGCTTGAAGCGCGACGGACTGCTGGCGGCTACGCAGGAAATCACCGTGCGACTGTACGGCTCGCTCGCACTCACCGGCGCCGGGCATGGCACGGATCGCGCGATTCTGCTAGGCCTCGAAGGCGCGGAGCCCGAGACGGTCGATCCGGATAGCATCGAGCCCACCGTCCAGCGCATTCGCGCGACCCGCCGGCTCAACGTGCTCGGCGAGCGCGACACGGCGTTCGACGAGCCGATGCAGCTTCTCTTCATGCGAACCGAGCGGTTGCCGGGGCACTCGAACGGCATGCGCTTCAGCGCGCTCGGCGCGGATCACAAGGTGCTGCGCGAAGAGAGCTACTACTCGATCGGCGGCGGCTTCATCACGCGCGAAGGCGAGACCGAGGTGCGCGAGAACGCGCATGCGGCGCCTCCGTACCCATTCGAGTCGGGCGCCGAGTTGCTGGCGAAATGTCGTGAGCACGGCTTGGAGCTGTTCGAGCTGGTGTTTGCGAACGAGCGCACGTGGCGTTCCGACGAAGCGATTCGTGCCGGCCTGCTGCGCATCTGGAACGTGATGCAGGGCTGCGTCGCGCGCGGCTTTCGGCAGACGGGCGTGCTGCCCGGCGTGCTGAAGGTGCGTCGGCGTGCGCCGAAGCTCCATCGCGTGCTGACGGAGAGCAGCGGCGGCGGCAATCCGCTCGAAGTCATGGATTGGGTGAACGCGTGGGCGCTCGCCGTGAACGAAGAGAATGCCGCGGGCGGTCGCGTCGTGACGGCCCCGACGAACGGCGCGGCCGGCATCGTGCCCGCGGTCATGCACTTCTATCAGCGCTTTCACAACGGTGCGAACGACGACGGCATCAAGCGCTTCCTGCTCACCGCTGGCGCGATCGGGATGCTCTACAAGAAGAACGCATCGATCTCGGGTGCGGAGATGGGTTGTCAGGGTGAAGTCGGTGTCGCCTGCTCGATGGCGGCAGCCGGTCTCGTCGCCGCGCTTCACGGCACCAACGAGCAGATCGAGAACGCGGCGGAGATCGGCATGGAGCACAACCTCGGGCTCACCTGCGACCCCGTCGCCGGGCTCGTGCAGATTCCGTGCATCGAGCGCAATGCCATGGGTTCGGTGAAGGCCATCAATGCCGCGCGGTTGGCGATGCGCGGCGACGGCACTCACAAGGTGTCTCTCGATCAGGTCATCGCGACGATGCGGCAGACGGGTGCCGATATGTCCGCCATCTATAAAGAGACGTCGCAGGGTGGGCTCGCGGTGAACGTGCCGGAGTGCTGAGCCCTACGTGAAGAGGCCGAACAGCTTCGACGGCGGCTGAAACTGCACGACGCGCGCGGCCGGCGGATGAATGTTGGCCCAGTTGCGCGCGGTGAACACCAGAGTGCAGGCCGCGCCAGTCGTCATGTCTGCAGCCATGGCGTCAGACGCGAGGTATTTGGCGAGCTCCGATATTCCCGGGTTGTGCCCGACGATGGCGAGGTGCTGAACCTTCGGCCCGGTCGCGTGCACGAGCGCCAGGATGTCCTCGAGCGTCGCGAGATAGAGCGTCTCGTGCGCCTTGATTCGGCGCTGGGCGAGATCGAGCTTGCCGGCGACGATGTCGGCGGTCTGTTGCGTGCGGCGTGCGGAGCTCGTCAGCAACAGGTCCGGCACCAGCTCCTGCTCCAACAGCTGCTTGCCGACCGCCTCCGCCTCCGAGAGCCCGCGCTTGTTCAGCGGCCGCTCGAAGTCCGGAACGTTGGGATTTTTCCAGTCGGCGTTGGCGTGGCGGATGAGCGTGAGGCGCTTCATTGAAGCGGCGCCGATGCAACTACTAAAGCGCCAATAGAACTGCTAAAGCCCGACTGCGCGGGGAGGCCGTCAGGGGAGCGCCGAATCTCTAGCGCGTTGGCCGCCTCGCGAGGCACGGCCTCAGGTTGGCGCACGCAGACGCTTCGCCTCGGCAACCCCCGCCAACACGCTTGCCCGAAGGGCAATTGACTACCGGACTTCGACGAGGATGCGGCCGTCCTGTTCGCGGACGTTGAAAGTCTTGATCGGTTCGTATGCGGGCGGAGTGAGCGCATCGCCGGTACGCAAATCGAAACGGGCCCCGTGTCGGGGGCAGATGATCTCGCACTTCTCGATCTCGGCGCCAGCCAAGCTTTCGCCGTCGTGGGAGCAGCGGTCCTCCACGGCGAACAGGCGCTCCCCGCACCGGGCGACGACGATCGGGTAGCCGTCCACCTCGCCGCTCAGGGTCGACGTTTCAGTCACGGCCGTGGCGGGGCCGATATCGATCCATGAGTTCGACACGGCGGGCGCTCAGAACATTCCGGTCTGCAGGCGGGCGGCCTCGGACATCATCGAGCGATCCCAAGGCGGATCGAAGACCAGCTGAACATCGGCCGCGCGTATGGTGGGAATCCGCTCCACCTTCTCCTTCACGTCCTGGACGAGCACCTCGCCCATACCGCAGCCCGGGGCGGTGAGGGTCATCTTGATGCTGACGTTGCGCGTGCCGTCTTCGTTCGCGGTGACGTCGCATTCGTACACGAGGCCCAGATCCACGATATTGATCGGGATTTCGGGGTCGTAGCAGCTTCGCATCTGATCCCAGGCGAGCTTGCGCACGTCCTCTTCGGTGGCGTTCGGCGGCAGCTCCGGCGGCTTCACCACGTCCTTGCCGATGGCGTCCGCGTCCTCGCCGGAGATGCGGAACAGATTCCCTTCCATGTACACCGTGAAGCTGCCACCCAGCGCCTGCGTGATGTAGCCGGCCTGACCCGGGTGCAGCATGACCTCCGCGCCGGCCGGCACGATGATCGCGCGCACGTCGCGGTTCACGACGAAAGGCTCGTTCTCGTAAGACCTCACGATTACTCCGTGGAAACAGTGGCGGCGCTCTTCTCGAGGGCCGCGTTCAAGGTGTGCCAGCAGAGACTCGCGCACTTCACGCGCGCCGGAAATTCGCGCACGCCGGAGAGCGCCGCGAGCTTGCCCAGCTCGGGAGCGGGCGGGGCGTCCTGATCCGTGAGCAGCGTGTGGACGCGCGTGAACAGGTCGTGGATCGCCGCGCGATCCTTGCCCTTGATCGCTTCGGTCATGAGCGACGCGGACGCGGTGGAGATGGCGCACCCCTTGCCCTCGAAGCGCACGTCCTCGATGGTGTCGCCGTTCAACTTCAGCGAGATCGTCAGCCGGTCGCCGCACAGCGGGTTGTGGCCGTCGGCATGCGCATCGGGGTGCTCCAGCACGCCGAAGTTCCGCGGCTTGCGGTTGTGATCGAGGATCACGTCGCGATACAGATCCTTCAGTTCCATCTTAGCCAAACACCTCGCGCACTTTGCGGAGCGCATCCACCAGCTTGCCGATCTCCTCGACCGTGTTGTAGCAGGCGAACGAGGCGCGGGCGGTGGCGGGAATTTCGAAGAACGTCATCACGGGCATGGCGCAATGATGGCCGGTGCGAACGGCGACGCCTTCGGCGTCGAGGATCGTGCCGATATCGTGCGGGTGCACGCCTTCCATCGTGAACGAGATCACCGCGGCCTTGTGAGGCGCGGTGCCGACGAGCGTGATACCGGGAATGCGCGACAGCTCTGCCGTGCCGAGCTGCAGGAGGCGCTGCTCGTGTGCCGCGATGTTCGCGAGGCCGAGCTCCTCGACGTAGTCCATCGCGGCGGCGAGACCGACGGCGCCGGAAATGTTCGGCGTCCCGGCCTCGAACTTCCACGGCAGATCGTTGAAGGTGGTGCGCTCGAAGCTGACGGCCTTGATCATGTCGCCCCCGCCTTGCCACGGCGGCATCGAATCGAGAATCGCCTCCTTGCCGTAGAGCACGCCGATGCCGGTCGGGGCGTACAGCTTGTGACCGGAGAAGGCGTAGAAATCGGCGTCGAGCGCGCGCACGTCGACCGGCGCATGCGGGATCGCTTGCGCCCCGTCGATCAGAACGACGGCGCCCTGCGCGTGCGCGGCGTCGATGATGCGCTTCACCGGCAGGATCGTGCCGAGCGCGTTCGAGACGTGCGCGACGGCGACGATCTTCGTGCGCGGCGAGAGCCGCTTCGCGAAGTCGTCGAACGACACGTCACCGGTCCTGTCGATCGGTGCGACTTTCAGCGTGGCGCCGGTCTGCTCACAGACGAGCTGCCACGGGACGATGTTCGCGTGATGCTCGAGCGCGGTGATCAGAATCTCATCGCCCTTGCCGAGCCGCGGCCGCGCGTACGATTGCGCGACGAGGTTGATGCCTTCGGTCGTTCCGCGCGTGAAGAGCACCTCGCGCGTGGAGCCCGCGCTGATGAAGCGACGCACGCGATCGCGCGCGCCTTCGAACGCCTCGGTGGCCTCCTGGCTCAGCGCGTGTACGCCGCGATGGACGTTGGCGTGCGAGCTCTTCTCATAGCGGTCGACCGCGTCGATCACCTGCATGGGGCGCTGGGATGAAGCGGCGCTGTCGAGGTAGACGAGCTGCTTGCCGTTCACCAAGCGCGAGAGAATCGGGAAATCCCGGCGCACGCGTTGCACGTCGTAGGCCTGCGCGCGGGGCTGATGCATGACACTGGCCATCAGATCAATTCCTTCAATGCAGCGGTCTCTTGCATCTGGCCCGCGAGACTCGCCTCGATGTGCTTGCGCAATTCGGGGACCGTGATGCGCGCGACGACGTCCTCGAGGAACGCCCACTTCAGCAGTTGCTGAGCGGTGTCGCGATCGATGCCGCGGGAGAGCAGGTAGAAGAGCATGGTCTCGTCGAGCTTCCCGGCCGTGGCGCCGTGATTGCAGCGGACGTCGTCCGTGTAGATCTCGAGCTGCGGGCGGACGTCGATTTCCGCTTGCGGGCCTGCCAGCAAACCGCGCAGCGACTGCCGCGAATCGGTGCCTTGCGCGCGCTCGCGGACGACGACCTTGCTGTTGAAGGCCACGCGCGAGCGGCCGCCGGCGATGCCGCGGACATTCTGTTCCGATTTGGTGTACGGGGCGATGTGTTCGACCAGCGCGAAGCCGTCTTGGACCTGTTGATGATCAGCGAGTGAGACGACATGCAGCGCCAGCTCCGCGTGTTCGCCGATGAGCTGGATGTTGAGCGTCGAGCGGGCCGAGAGGGCGCCGAGGTTGACGGCGTGCACCTCATATCGCGCGTCGCGGTCCACGGTGGCCGCGAGCGTGTCGAACCACGTGGCGCGGTTGCCTGCTTGCTGCAGACGGTAGTGGCTGACTTGTGCGCCTTTGCCTACGTTGACGCGGACGACGCCGTTAACGAAGTTGGTGTCGTCCCAGAGGCTGATGTGACGCTCGATGAGCCCGAGGCGCGCATTGGCCCCCACATTCAACTCCAGCCTTGGGTAAGAGGCAGCCACCTGAGCGGGCTCGCTCGCGACGAACACGAGCTCGACGCAAGCAGGGCAATCAGTGCCCGCTGCCACGTCGATGACGGCGCCATCGGTGGCAAACACTTCGTTCAGTAACGCAAAGCGCTCCTCTTCGGAGGCGCCCCTCTGACTCGAGTCGGACGCCAGCGCTGCAGCCGCCGCATTCGCGGCACGCTTACCGCGGAGCGATGTCACCGCGATACCCGCCACGCTCGCCGCTCGCGACAACTCCGGCGCAAACACTCCGTCAACGAACGTGTAGCGCGCATACCCTTCAATCAGCGCCGGTAAGTCGCCGGACGTGACATCAGTCCGAGCGCGCGGCGCCGAGGGCGCAAGCCGCACCTTCTCCAGCACCCGCAAATTCGCGTACTTCCAATTCTCGTCCCGACCGGTAGGCAATCCTCGAGCAGTCAGCGTTTCAAGCGCGAGGCGCCGCCTGTCAGCACTCACGACGGCAGAGGAGAGCAGCGCGCTCGCCGCCGCATGCTCCTGCGCAATCCGCTCTGTCAAAGCAGCACTCATCAGGCCGCCTCGCTCGTCACCCAGTCGTAGCCGCGCTTCTCCAACTCGAGCGCCAACGACTTGTCCCCGCTGCGCGCAATGCGCCCGCGCACGAGCACGTGCACCCGGTCGGGCACGATGTAGTCGAGCAACCGCTGATAGTGAGTCACGAGCATCACCGCGCGATCCGGCCCACGCAGGCTGTTCACGCCCGCGGCGACGATCTTCAGCGCATCGATGTCCAGCCCCGAGTCCGTCTCGTCGAGAATCGCGAGCTTCGGCTCGAGCACCAACATCTGCAGGATCTCGTTGCGCTTCTTCTCGCCCCCCGAGAACCCTTCGTTCACGCCGCGTGACAAGAAGCTCTCGTCCATCTTCATGAGCTTCATCTTCTCGCGCACCAGCCCGAGAAAATCGAACGCATCGACTTCCGGCAGCCCGCGATGCTTGCGCGCGGCATTCACCGCAGCCTTCAGCAAGTACACGTTGTTGACGCCGGGAATCTCCACCGGGTACTGAAACCCGAGAAACACACCGTCACGCGCGCGTTCTTCAGGCTCGAGCGCGAGCAAGTCCTTCCCCGCATACGTCACGGACCCCTGCGTGATGGTGTAGCCCGGCCGCCCGGCCAACACGTGCGCGAGCGTGCTCTTGCCCGAGCCGTTCGGCCCCATGATGGCGTGCACCTCGCCCTGCGGAACCTCGAGCGTGAGGCCGTTCAACACCTTCTTGTCCCCCACACTCACGTGCAGGTTCTCGATCTTCAACATTCGTTCGCTCCGGCTGGCGTGCCAAGCTGGCTGAGCTCGATGACAACGACTAACCGACGGCCCCTTCGAGGCTCACGGCGAGCAGGTTCTGCGCTTCCACCGCGAATTCCATCGGCAACTCTTTGAACACGGACTTACAGAACCCACTGACGATCATGTTGACCGCATCTTCTTCGCTGATGCCTCGCTGCAGGCAGTAGAAGAGCTGGTCGTCGCTGATCTTCGACGTGCTCGCCTCGTGCTCGACGGTGGCAGTCGGGTTCTTCACTTCGACATACGGAAAGGTGTGCGCACCGCACTTGCCGCCCATCAGCAGCGAGTCGCATTGAGTGAAATTGCGTGCGCCGTGTGCGCTCGGCAGCATGCGCACGAGGCCGCGGTACGTGTTCTGCCCGTGACCCGCCGAGATGCCTTTCGACACGATCGTGCTGCGCGTATCCGGGCCGATGTGAATCATCTTCGTGCCGGTGTCGGCCTGCTGGCGGTTGTTCACCGTCGCGACCGAGTAGAACTCGCCGATCGAGCCCGCGCCGCGCAGCACGCAGCTCGGGTATTTCCACGTGATCGCGGAGCCGGTTTCCACCTGCGTCCACGAGATGCGCGAGCTCTTGCCGCGGCATTCGCCGCGCTTCGTCACGAAGTTGTAGATGCCGCCGACACCGTTCGCATCGCCGGGATACCAGTTCTGCACGGTCGAGTATTTGATGTACGCGTCATCGAGCGCGACCAGCTCGACGACCGCCGCGTGCAGCTGATTCTCGTCGCGCATCGGCGCCGTGCAGCCTTCGAGATAGCTCACGTACGCGCCATCGTCCGCGATGATCAGCGTGCGCTCGAACTGGCCCGTCTTCGCCGCGTTGATGCGGAAGTAGGTCGACAGCTCCATCGGGCAACGCACGCCCTTCGGCACGTACACGAACGAGCCGTCGGAGAACACCGCCGAGTTCAGCGACGCGTAGAAGTTGTCGGTGTAGGGCACGACGCTGCCGAGATACTTCTCGATCAGCTCCGGATGCGACTGCACCGCCTCCGAGAAGGGGCAGAAGATCACGCCCGCAGCCGCGAGCCGCTCCTTGAACGTCGTCGCAACCGACACGCTATCGAAAACCGCATCGACCGCGACGCCCGCGAGTCGCGCGCGCTCGTGCAGCGGCACGCCGAGCTTTTCGTATGTTTCGAGCAGCTTGGGGTCGACCTCGTCGAGGCTCTTCGGTCCATCCGCCTTCGCCTTCGGCGCGGAGTAGTACGAGATGGCCTGATAGTCGATCGGCTTGTAGCCGACGTGCGCCCAATGCGGCTCGCGCATCGTGCGCCAATGGCGGAAGGCCTTGAGGCGCCATTCCGTGAGGAAGGCCGGCTCACGCTTCTTGCGCGAAATCGCGCGGACGACGTCTTCATCGAGCCCGGGCGGCAGGCTGTCGGATTCGATATCCGTGACGAAGCCGTGTTCGTAGCCGCGCCCGATCAGCTTCTCGAGGTTGTCGGCGGTTTCACTCATGGGTTGGGATATGAGGTCGAAAAATGCGGTTTGCGAGAGGCCCGAATCAGGAGCGGGACAGTGGACGGGCGGCCGCGGCCTTCATGTCACGCTCGAGAGCAAGCACGCGCGGCGGCTCGGCCGCGAGCCCGGCGAGTTGCGCGAGGCTCACCTCGTGCAATGATCGACGAATGGTGAGGTTCAGTCGCTGCCACGCATGACTGACCTTACATGTCCGCTCGATGCCGCACTGGCCGTGTCCCGATGCGCAGTCGGTCAGCGCGACCGGACCCTCGAGCGCATCGAGAATGTCCGCGGCGCTGATTTGCGCCGCCGGGCGGGCGAGCTGATAGCCGCCCTTCAGTCCGCGCGTCGACGCGACGAGCCCTTGGCGTTGCAATTGTTTGAGCAGCTTGCTCACAGTCGGCAAAGAGAGACGCGTCTGCTCCGCGAGCGCAGCAGAAGTCTGCAAGCGCTCGGGCTCCAGCGCCATGGTGGCCAGGATTACGGTCGCGTAATCGGTCAGACGGCTGATCCGCAGCATTGGAAATAGGTCCTATTGAGATAGGACTAGTTTAGTACTAATTAGATGTTGCCGCCAAGTTTTTGGTATTCTTTCGCGCCCTCGAAACGACAGCCAAGCGAACTCCAAGAGGTCCAGAACGATGAATCGCAACGAGCTCGCGCGCATCGCGCGCGCAATGGTGGCACAAGGCAAAGGCATTCTGGCGGCCGACGAGAGCTCCGGCACGATCAAGAAGCGATTCGATGGCATCAAGCTCGAGTCCACTGAAGAAGCGCGCCGCACGTATCGCGAGATGCTGTTCACCGCGCCCGGCGTGGCGGAGACGATCAGCGGCGTCATCCTGTACGACGAGACCATCCGTCAGAAGACGAAGGATGGCGTGCCGTTCGCGGAGTACCTCAACAAACTCGGCGTGGTCCCCGGCATCAAGGTCGATACCGGTGCGAAGCCGCTGGCCGGCTTCCCGAAAGAGACCATCACCGAAGGGCTGGATGGACTGCGTGAGCGCCTGCAGGAGTATCACAAGCTCGGCGCCCGCTTCGCGAAGTGGCGCGCGGTCATCGACATCGATCAGGACATTCCCACGAAGTTCGCCATCGACGCGAACGCGCATGCGCTGGCGCGTTATGCCGCGCTCTGCCAAGAGAACGACATCGTGCCGATCGTCGAGCCGGAAGTGCTGATGGACGGCGCGCACAGCATCGAGCGCTGTGAAGAGGTGACCGAGCGCGTGCTGGTCTCGGTGTTCAATCAGCTGCATCTGCATCGCGTGTATCTCGAAGGCAGCGTGCTGAAGCCGAACATGGTGATCTCGGGCAAGAAGGCGTCGAATCGCGCTTCGCCCGAAATCGTTGCCGACGCGACGCTGCGCGTGCTGAAGCGGACGGTGCCTTCGGCGATCCCGGGCATCGCGTTCCTCTCGGGCGGTCAGTCGTCGGAAGAGGCGACCTTGCACCTCTCGCTGATGAACAAGAACCCGCTGCCGTGGCAGCTCACATTCAGCTACGGCCGCGCGCTGCAAGATCAAGCGCTCAAAGCGTGGGGCGGCAGTCCCGCGAATTTCGCCGCCGGGCAGAAGGCGTTCGCGAAGCGCGCGAAGTTGAACGGCCTTGCGACGACCGGACGCTATCAGTCCGCCATGGAGAGCCAGGCCGCCTGAGGAGCTCGAGCTCCTCGGCGCCACGCTCACGCCGCGTGACCCTCACAGGATCGAGGCCGAGTCCGTCAGCGGCGGGGGCCGATCGTGCCCCCGCCGACGACATCATTGTCGATGCGCGCGACATCCACTACACGATCGGCGACAGGCCGATTTTTTCGGGCCTCGACGTCCAAGTTCGCAAGGGACGCATCACGGCGATCATGGGCCCGAGCGGCACCGGCAAGTCGACGCTGCTGCGTCTGATCACCGCGCAGATCCAGCCGGACGCCGGCAAGGTCGTGGTGTGGGGCCAGGACTTGTCGCAGATCAACTCGCGCGAGATTTACGCGCTGCGCAAGCGCATGGGCATGCTGTTCCAGAACGGGGCGCTGCTCACCGATCTCTCGGTGTTCGAGAACGTCGCGTTCCCCTTGCGCGAGCACACGAATCTGTCCGAGCCGCTCATCCGTACGTTGGTACTGACGAAGCTGCATGCGGTGGGATTGCGTGGAGCGGCAGAATTGATGCCGGCGGAGCTGTCGGGCGGCATGGCGAGACGCGTGGCGTTAGCACGCGCCATCGTGATGGACCCGGAGATCTTGATCTACGACGAGCCGTTCGTCGGGCTCGATCCCATATCGCTCGGCGTGATCCTGCGCCTCATTCGAGAGATGAACGAGGGACTCGGGCTCACTAGCATCGTCGTATCGCACGACGTGCAGGAGCTCGCGACCATCGCACACGACAGCTATCTCATTTCGGGCGGCACCGTCGTCGCCACCGGCACGCCGCAAGAGCTCGCGGCGAGCGGTAGCGAGGTGGTCAAGCAGTTCATGACCGGGAGCGATGACGGCCCCGTGCCGTTCCACTATCCGGCGCCGGACTATCGCAAGCAGCTCATGGGCCAGTCGCCGGACGAGGACCGATGAACACCATCAGGAGCGCCGTCAAAGCCGCGAACGGTGAGAATCTGATCGTCCGCTTCGTGCGTATCGTCGGGCAGGTGACGCTGTTTTTCGGGCGGCTGCTGGCGCAGTGCCTGCCCTCGCTCGCGCGCCCGCGCCTGGTGGTGCACCAGATTTACAACGCCGGCGCGCGCTCGCTGATCATCATCATGCTGTCGGGATTGTTCGTCGGCATGGCGCTCGGATTGCAGGGGTACAGTCTGCTGCAACGGTTCGGATCGGAACAGGCGTTGGGCGTGGCCGCGGCGCTCGGGCTCTTGAAGGAGCTCGGGCCGGTCATCACCTCGCTCCTGTTCGCGGGCCGCGCGGGCACCTCGCTCACGTCCGAGATCGGCTTGATGCGCGCGACGGATCAGCTCACGGCCATGGAGATGATGGCCGTCGATCCGATGCGCTACGTGGCCGCGCCGCGCTTTCTCGGCGGCATCGTGGCGATGCCGCTGCTCGTGGCGATTTTCATCGCCATCGGCCTTTACGGGACGCAGCTCGTCGGCGTGCAGCTCATGGGTGTGGACACGGGCTCGTTCTGGTCGCAGATGCAGGCCGGAGTGGACCTGAACGACGTCATGGAGGGCGTCTACAAGAGTCTCGTTTTCGGATTCGGGTGCAGCTTGATCGCGGTGTACGAGGGCTATCACGCGCCGCCCACGGCGGAGGGTGTCGGCCTCGCGACGACGCGCACGGTGGTGGCCTCGTCGGTCCTCACCCTGCTCCTGAACTACATGATGACCGCGTTTTTTCTGTAAGGCGCGGAGAGGAACTTTAATGCGGCCAAATCGTACCTTGGAAGTCGGCACGGGACTGTTCGTGCTGCTCGGGTTCGCGGCGCTCGGCTTTCTGACCACGCAGTTGCCGAGCAGCGGCTTGAAGCTCGGCAGCGCCAAGTCGGGCTATCACGTCATGGCGAAGTTCGACAACATCGGCGATCTGAAAGCGGGCTCGCCGGTCTCTATGGCGGGTGTGCGCATCGGCGACGTCGAGAACATCCGGTTCGATTCGAAGGACTTCAAGGCCGCCGTGACGCTGCGGATCGATCCGCAGTTCAACCAGATTCCCGACGACAGCGATGCGAGCATCCAGACGCAGGGGCTGCTCGGCGGCAAGTACATCGGTATCAGCCCGGGTGGCTCGGAAATGTTTCTGAAGGACGGGAGCACGATTCCGTTCACGCAGTCCGCCATCGTGCTGGAGAGCCTCGTGAACAAGTTCTTCGCCAACTTCGCCAGCAAGGGGAGCGAGAGCGACTCGGGCTCGAACAAGAGCGACGCTGGCCAGTCGAACGAGGGTAAGGAGAAGCAGCAATGAGAGTGTGGTATTCGATTCTCGCGAGCGCAGCGCTCGCCGTGGGCATGGCGCACGCCGCAGACGCGCCGAAGCCCACCGCGCCGCCGCCGGCGGAAGCGAAGGCGGACGATCCCAGCAAGTTGGTCGAGAGCGTCGCCAACGCGATGCTGAAGGACCTCGACGCGGATCGCGCGACCTACAAGAAGGATCCGTCGAAGATCAACGCACTGGTCGAGAAGCATCTGCTGCCCGTATTCGACACGCAGTACTCGGCGCGGCTGGTGCTCGGCAGGCACTGGCGCGATGCCACGCCGGACCAGCGCGATCGGTTCGTGAAGGCGTTCTATCAGTCGATGCTGAAGAACTATGGCAGCGCGCTGGCGGACTTCACGAGCGATCGGATGAAAGTGTATCCGTCGCAGGTGGATGGCAAATCGGACAACGCGACGGTGCGCACGGAAGTGAAGCGCAGCAATGGCGAGAAGGTGCCGGTGAACTACACGCTGCACAAAACGCCCGAGGGCTGGAAAGCGTGGGATGTCGTGATCGAAGGCATCAGCTACGTGAAGAGCTTCCGCGAAGACTTCGGCTCGGAGATCGATCAGAAGGGCCTCGATGCGGTGATCGATCGCATGGAGAAGGGCGGCACGCCCGCGCCGGGTACCAAGAAGGCGGCATAGCGCTTGGCCTTCGTGCCTCAACCGAAGAACGTCGAGGTGATCGAGGCGTCGCCCGATCGCCTCGACGTTCGTGGCGTGCTCACCTTTGCGACGGCCCGCTTCGCGTTTGAAGCGGGTGTGCGCGCTCTACGCAAGCGTGGGGCGTCGAACGCGACGCTGCTGATCGATTGCTCCGGCGTGACCGAGTCCGACAGTGCCGGGTTGGCCGTGCTCATCGAATGGCTCGCCGCGGGCGAGCGTGTCGGACGCAAAGTGCACTTCGCGAATCTGCCCGACGGCATTCGCGCCGCCGCTCAAATCAGCGACGTAACCTCGCTCCTCGAATCCGCCGCCTGAGGCGGCCTTACTTCGTCTCGGGCGCCTCGGGATCCTCGAGGGGCTCGTCATCGATCGGCGAGGCCGCGCCATCCGTGACCTGATATTCGCGCCGTTGCAGATAGGCGTTCCGGATGAACGCGTACTTGTCGAACGTGTTCGCGAGCGCCTGATCGGTCTCCAACAGACCGACGCGGGTGTCGATCGCGCCCAGTCCTTCGAGGCCATAGCGCCAGGCGTCCCGCTCGACGTAGTGCAGCGGATGCGTGTAGACCTGACCGAGGCGACCGACGCCGTCGCGCACGTTCGAGGGCCCGAAGAGCGGCAGCATCAGATATGGACCGGGACCGACGCCCCATTTCCCGAACGCCTGTCCGAGGTCTTCGTCGTTCTTGTCGAGCCCTGCTGCCGTGGCCGGGTCGAGCAAGCCACCGAGGCCGATCGTCGTGTTCAGCAGAAAGCGCCCCGTGTCCGAGAATGCCGGCTTGAATTTGGCCTGCAGTAGATCGCTGACGATGATCGTCGGCTGCTCGAGGTTGTTGAAGAAATTCGAGACGCCCGTCTGCACGAAGCCGGGCGTGACCCTTTTGTAGCCCTTGGCGACAGGTCGCAGCACGGCGCGATCGACCGCGTCGTTGAACTTGTACGTGGTGCGATTGATGCGCTCGAACGGATCGCGCGGATCCTTTTTCGCCGGCGCCGCGGCGCAGCCGGTAACGAGCAGTGACAAAGCTACAACGAGCGCAGCGGTCGATCGCATGGTGAGTGTGCAGAGCGGCCTTGAGTGGGCAGGCATTGTAACAGCCGCGCTCCGCGTTATTCATGCGTGGCCAAAGTGCGACGGACCGAGAGAGGGACGAATCCCCCAATGGAGGGAGCTTCAGCCGCCGGAGCCCTGACCGCGGCTCACCTTGCGCACGCGAACGGTGGCGAGGTAGTCGCGCAACTCATCGAGGCGCGCTTGAAAGCGTTGGCGTTGCACGGACGTGAGATTCGGTGCCGCGAGAGCGAGCTGCAACTGCTGGACCGCGAGCGGCAGGTCGCCGCTCGAGATGTGGTACTCGCTCATGTAGTAGTACGCATCACCGGTGTCGCCGGCTGCGCTCGCAGCCAACGCGGTGAGCTGTATCTGTTCGGGTGTCGGCGCGATGTTGTTGAACAAGTCGAGCAGCAGCGCGTGCGCTTCTTTGGGCTTGCCCACGGCCATCAGCGACTCGGCGTAGCGCACGCTCAGCGGCACGTTGCGCGGGAAGAGCAGCACCGCGCGCTGATATGTCGCGATGCCGTCGTTCTGCATGTCGCCCTGAACTTCCGACTGCGCCAACGCGGAGTAGAGCAGGGTCAGGTTCTCGTGCTTGTCGACGAGGTCGTGCAGGATCTCGGCGGCTTGCTGATTCTTACCGCTTTCCATCAGCGCGAGCGCCTGGCCGTACTGCTGACCGAGCGAGCCCTTCGTCGCGGGCGTTTCTTTCGCATAGCGCGCGGCGATATCGCCGTCGTGAGGCGCAGTGATCACGCGCAGCCGCTCGCGAATGCATTCGTAAGTGGACGACTCCATGACCTTCGGTCGATCGAACTGCGCGGCGCGCGCGCGGGCCTCGGCGATACGGTTCGCGTTGACGGGATGCGTCTGCACCATTTCCGGAATCCACTGGCCCGCGAGACCCTCATGGCGCGACATCGCTTCGAAGAACGTCGCCATGCCGTTGGGGTCGAAGCCGGCGGCCGCGACGAAGCCGATGCCGACGCGATCCGCCTCGTACTCGTTCGAGCGCGTGAAGTTGACCTGCTGCTGAGCCGCGGCGCCCTGTGCGATGGCGATCGCGCCCTGCATGGCATCCGCACCCCCTGCGATTGCGCCGATCAGAATCGCGGCCAAAATCGCGGCCGTCTGCGCAATGCCCTGCGAGCTCTGCGCCTTGATCGTGCGCGCGATGTGCCGCTGCGTAACGTGCGCGATTTCGTGACCGATGACGCCTGCGAGCTCGGACTCGTTACGGCTCGCAAGCACCGTCCCGTAGTTGACACCGATGAAGCCACCGGGCAGCGCGAACGCGTTGATCGTGTTCTCGCGCACGGCGAAGAACGTGAACTTGTGATTGCCGTCGGGCGCCTGGGCAGCGATGCGCTCGCCGAGCTGCTGCAAATATTCCGTGACTTCCGGATCGTCGAGAATCGCTTTCTGATCGCGCAGACTCTTTACGATTTGTCTGCCGAGCTGATATTCGTCATTTTGCGTAACGAGCGCGCCGGCCGGGCTGCCGATGTCCGGCAATTCGCTGCTCGTATTCCCGCTGACCTGCGCAACGACGGGCGTCGGCGCGCAGAACACGGCGAGACTCAGCGCGAAGGTCACGCCCAATACGGCCGCACCCGCAGCGTGCAAACGCGCGCGCGCGTGCTCGATTGCCCGCTGAATTGTGTCGAATTTCACTGTGTTGCTGGCCCCGGGAGCGTGACCTGCGATTCGACCGCGAGGCGGCCGGCTAGTTTCCCTTACCTCACAGGGTATCCGAAGCAAAGTCCGCGAGCCTCGAGCGTTCGCCCCGCGTGAGGGTGATGTGACCGGAGTGCGGCCAGCCGCGGAAGCGATTCACCGAATAGGTGAGGCCCGAGGTCATTTCCGTCAAATAGGGCGTATCGATCTGGGCGATGTTGCCCAGGCAGGCGATCTTGGTGCCCGGGCCGGCGCGCGTGATGAGCGCTTTCATCTGCTTCGGCGTCAGGTTCTGCGCCTCGTCGAGGATGATGTAACGGTTCAGGAACGTGCGTCCGCGCATGAAATTCAGTGATCGGATCTTGATCCGGTTGCGCAACAGGTCGTTGGTCGCCGCGCGCCCCCAGTTGCCGCCTTCCTGGCTCTGGGTGAGCACTTCGAGGTTGTCCATGAGCGCGCCCATCCAGGGCTCCATCTTCTCCTCTTCCGTGCCTGGCAGGAAGCCGATGTCTTCGCCGAGCGGAATGGTCACGCGCGTCATGATGATCTCGACGAAGCGATTCGTTTCGAGCGTCTGCATGAGGCCCGCCGCGAGCGCGAGCAGCGTCTTGCCCGTGCCGGCCGGACCGAGCACGGTGACGAGATCGATCTCCGGATCCATCAGCAGATTGAGCGCGAAATTCTGCTCGCGATTACGCGCGGTGATGCCCCACACGCTGTGTCGTTCGTTGCGATAGTCGCGCAGCAGCTCGAGCGTCGCGCGCTCGCCGTCGACTTTGCGCACGATCGCTTCGATGCCCTGCTTGCTGTCTTCGTAGACGCACTCGTTCGTTTGCCACTCGCTCACCGCGGGGCCGCCGACTTCGTAGAACGTGCGGTCGCCGTCTTTCCAAGAGCGCATGTCCTTGCCGTGGCTCTCCCAGAAATTCGCGGGCAGGGCCGTCATGCCCGAATACAGAACGTCCGTGTCTTCGAGCGTCTTGTCGCTGTAGTAGTCCTCCGCATGCACGCCGAGCACGGCGGCCTTGATGCGCAGGTTGATGTCTTTCGACACGAGCACGACGCGCGTGTCCGCGTAATCTTTTTGGAGCGCGAGCGTCTGGCCGAGGATCGCGTTGTCCGAGCCGCCGGGCAGTGCCTGGGGCAGCGCGGAGGACAGCTCCCTCGTCTGGAAGTAGAGCCGTCCGGTCGAGGGTTTCTTGCCGTGATTGCCCGAGAATCCCGAGGGCAGCGGCAGGCCTTGATCGATCTGCTCCTTCGTCACCCCGCGCATCATGTCGTCCAGGAAGCGGCTCACCTGGCGCACGTTGCGCGACTGCTCGGAGAGGCCCTTCTTGTGCGCGTCGAGCTCTTCGAGCACGACCATCGGCAAGAAGACGTCGTGTTCCTCGAAACGAAATATCGCCGTGGGATCGTGCATCAACACGTTCGTGTCGAGCACGAACAGGCGGCGGACGCCGCGCGACTTCGATTGGGAACCAGCGGTGGCGCTGGCTGCTGATGGGTCAGAGAGACTTCGCCGCTTCAAGTACTTCCTCCACGTGGCCCGGCACCTTCACGCCGCGCCATTCGCGGCGCAGGACGCCGCCTGCGTCGATCAGGAACGTGCTCCGATCGACCCCCATATATTTACGCCCGTACAGCGTCTTTTCCTTGATCACATCGAACAGCTTGCAGACTTTCTCGTCTGCGTCGGAGAGCAGCTCGAACGGCAGCTTCTCCTTCTCACGGAACTTGTCGTGCGACTTCACGCTATCGCGCGAGATACCCAATACGCGCACTTTCGCTTTCTTGAAAGCGGCATGGTGGTCGCGAAAGTCCTGGCTCTCCTTGGTGCAGCCCGTGGTCATGTCCTTCGGATAGAAGTAGATCACGACCTTTTCGCCTTTGGCATCGGCGAGCGACCACCCTGCGCCGCTGCTCGTGATAGGCACGGTGAAATCCGGGACTTTCTTACCGACGCCCACTTTCATCTCAGGGTCACGACTTCACGGGCTCGAGAATCGCATCGAGGTTCAGAGAATCGCAGAACTCCATGAACTCTTCGCGTAAGTGCGCCACGTGAATGCGGCTCGGCACGTTCACGATCATCTGTACCGAGAACATGGGCGCGCCGGTGTGCGCGGCCGGATAGCTGCGGGTCGACACCTCCGCGATGTCGATGCCGCGCGTCGCGAAGAAGCCGGAGAGGCCGGATACGATGCCGCTCTGATCGAGGCACACCACATCGATCGAGTACGGCAGCATGTCCGTGCGCGCGGCACGGGGCTCGGTACGCTTCAGGTGAATACTGAGGTTCGAACCCTCCGCAAGCCGCTTCAGCTCTGTTTCGAGCTTGGCGAGGGCGTGCCAATTGCCGGACACGAGCAGGAGCATGGCGAACTCGGACCCGAGGTTGGCCATGCGGCTTTCGCTGATGTTGCCCCCGCATTCGCTGATGACGCGGGTCAGCTCGTGAACCATCCCAGTGCGGTCGCTGCCGATCGCCGAAACGGCCAGGTGCTGCTTCATTCTTTCCGGAAGGTTGGAGGAGTCCGTGGTGCCGGGGGGCAGTGTACCACCGGGAGGGCGGGCTGTAGGCCGGATAAGCGTGACGACATGGGCTAAGATACCCCGCCGCCGGAGCCTCGCGGAGCGCAGCGCGCGCCCGTGACGACCGCGAAAATTCAAGAGTTGCACAACGATGTTTCATGGCAGTTTGGTCGCCATCGTCACGCCCATGCGCGACGGCGGGGACGTCGATTTCGATGCTTGGACGCGTCTCCTCGACTTTCACATGGAGAACGGTACGGACGGCATCGTCGTGGGGGGCACCACTGGCGAATCCGCGACGATCACCGAAGCTGAGCTGCGCGAGCTCACCGAACGCGCGTGCGCGCAGGTCAAGAAACGCATTCCGATCATCGTGGGCGCGGGCACGAGCAGCACGGCCAGCACGATCGTGCGCGCCCGTTGGCTGTCCGAGCTACCCATCGATGGCTTGCTCGTCGTAACACCGGCGTACAACCGACCGCCGCAGGAAGGGCTGTATAGGCATTTCGCCGCGGTGACCGAGGCGTCGCGCGTGCCGGTCGTTCTGTACAACATTCCCAGCCGCACGGCTGTGGACCTGCTGCCCGCGACTGTCGCCAGGCTCATGCAGTTTCCGCAGATCGTGGCGCTCAAGGAAGGCGTCGCCAGCGTGGATCGCGTGCGCGAACTGGTCGGTGTGGCGCGCGCGGGTTTCACCATCCTCAGTGGCGACGATGCGACGGCGCGCGAGGTCTTGCTCGCCGGCGCGCGGGGCGTGATCTCCGTAACGGCGAACGTCGCGCCGCGCGCGATGTCGCAGATGGTCGCCGCTGCGATCAAGGGCGACGGGGCGCGCGCCGCCGAGTTGGACGCGCCGCTCGCCGCTCTCCATCGGGATTTGTTCCTCGAAGCGAATCCGATCCCGTCGAAGTGGGCGCTGGAGCGAATGGGCTTGATTCAGGGCGGCATCCGGCTGCCGCTCGTGCCGCTGTCTGCAGGGCATCACTCCACATTGGCGGCGGATCTGCGCGCGGTGGGAGCGCTGAAATGACTGAGAGGTACCGAATGAGTGGATTTCGCGCGCCGCGCTTGCGCACCGTGCTGGCGATTGGGCTGTTGGCGGCCGTCGTGAGTGTGACCTCCGGCTGCAACCCGTTTCGCCGTTCCCACGCGGATGCGGTGTGCAAGGGGCCGGAGGGCTACGCGAACGCCCAGGACATGCCCGCGCTCAAAATTCCGGCGGGACTCCAGTCGCCCGACACGCGCGGCGCACTGCGCATCCCGGACCTCAATACGCCGGAGCCGCCGCCGCGCCGGGAGTCGCAAGGATGTCTCGATTCGCCGCCGAAATACGCCATCGTCAAGCCCAAGGAGCCCGAGGCCTGATCGGGGCTTGCGTGGTGTATCATCCCGCGCCCCGGTGGGAGAGATGGCCGAGCGGTCGAAGGCGCTGGACTGGAATTCCAGTAACATCTTAACGGGTGTTCGTGGGTTCGAATCCCACTCTCTCCGCCAAAATTACTTATAAGTCAATAACTTACTTCGTATCTTTGGCGTTAATTGCCCTCTGCGTATAGCAACCGCTCTTGGCGTCCGCTGGATTGAAGACATCGGGTCGATCGCGATAGCCGAACTCGAACGCGCAGCGAAGTGCGCTGACCGCAACTCATCGACCACGCTCGAGAGCGTTGAGCACTGGACTTCATCGAACCACAGAGTGCCGACGCTCGGCCGCCAAACTTGCGCGAGGAGCTTGCGCTACCCCTCAACCGTTGGGTACGCGAGATCATTCTTGGCCATGCGCGCTCGTTGCGTTTGCGTCGCGTCGCCGCCGTTCGCAGACGGGGCCGATCACTTGCCGAGCACGGGGAGCTGCCCGTCTTCGCTGCGAGCCTATCAAACAGGGAAAGGTCATCCGGCAATCTGGATGACCTGCGCTTCCATATACGACTGCAAACCGAGCTTGCCGTGCTCGCGACCCACGCCTGAATCTTTGGCTCCGCCGAACGGCAATAACATATCGGCGCCGATGTGACGATTCACCCAGGCAGTCCCGACTTCCAAACGCGCGGCAATGCTCGCAGCGCGCGCCACGTTCGCACTCCACACCGAGCCGCTCAAACCGAAGCGTGTTTGATTAGCTCGCTGCAGCACTTCTTCAACCGTATCGAATTGCAGTACGGGTAGCACCGGACCGAACGGCTCCTCGTCCACCAAGGGAACGCCTTCCCGCAAGCCGGTCACAATGGTCGGCGCGATGAAATAGCCCGGCGGACTCAAACACGTGCCACCGGCGACAATGCGCGCCTCGGGTCGGGCGCGAGCATCAGCGAGCAAGTGCAACACCCGTCGATATTGAGCGGCATTTTGTACCGGCCCCATCTGCGTATCCGGATGCATGCCGTCACCCACCCGGATCTTGTTGGCCAAGTCGGTCAAGGCAGCGCAAACCGGCTCGTAGACGCGGGCTTGCACATACAAGCGCTTGATCGCCATGCATACCTGACCGGCATTGGCAAACGCAGCCGCGAACAACTTGGGCGCAACGGCGGCCACGTGGACGTCGTCGAGCACGATCGCGGCATCGTTACCACCCAGCTCCAGCGTCAAGCGCTTCAAATTGGCGCTGACGCCGGCCACTGCCACCTTACGCCCTGTCGGGAGTGAACCGGTGAAAGAGATTTTCTCGATGTGCGGGTGTTGCGTCAGCCATGCACCCACTTCATTGCCGCCCGCCACGACATTGAGCACGCCCGGTGGCAGGATCGTCCGCGACAACTCGCCGATCTTCAACGTCGTGAGCGGCGTGTAGGGCGACGGCTTGAGCACCATCGTGTTACCTGTATAAAGCGCCTGCGCGATTTTCTGTATCGCAATGCCTACCGGCACATTCCACGGTGTGATGGCGCCGATCACCCCCAATGGTCGAAAATGCAGCTCTGCTCGATCACCCGATGCGGCTTGCAGCACTTCGACTCCGATGTCGATCGTGACCACTTGCTCGATGTGATGAACCGAGTTGTCGATTTCGCGCCGCGCATTGACCAACGGTTTTCCCTGCTCCTGAGTGAGCAAGGTCGCCAACTCTTCCTTGTGATCGCGCAATGCCGCCGCCAACGCCAGCAACTTCTGGCGACGCTCATCGAGCGGCACAAAACGCCACGTTTGAAAGGCGCGCCGTGCGGCCGCCACCGACGTTTCAAAAGCGGCGGGCGTCAAGTCGGGACAGTGCGCGAATACCGTCTCCGTCGCGGGATTCAATACATGCAGTACACCCGATCCGGCAACCGCTCCGCCGTCGATGGTATGAGTGAAGTCGGCTCGCGGTATTGGGTTGGCCGAGCTCTGTGCATCGGTTGGACGTAGGACTTGCATGACTATTCCCGAGGAGGTGCTTTCATGTTTCTTCCGCCTGCGGAGGCGCCTCACCATGGCGCCCCGCCATGTCATCACCGGCATGCGACGACAGTCTCGCAAACACCAGCGCCGAAGCCGCAGACAAGCCGCCTACCACGACGAAGGCCAGCGAAAAATCACTGAGCCGCAGCGTGGCTGCGCCCCGTAGATGCCGCGCAACGTCGATGGCTAGTGCGCCAAAACTAATGCCCATGCTCATGGAAACCTGCTGCGCAACGCTGGCAAGGCTCGTGGCGCGGCTCATGCGCTCGCCAGGTACGTCGGCAAAAATCAGCGTGTTGACCGAGGTGAAATGCAGCGAACGCAAGAACCCCAGCAGCAGTAACAGCAACACGATAACCGCGACCGGCGTATCGGTCGTAAATAGCGCCGGCAGTGCCGTGATCACGCCGATCAGCAACGCGTTGCGAATCAACAAATCGCGAAAGCCGAAGTAACGCAGCACCTGACGCACCATGAACTTCATACCGATAGCGCCCACCGCCGTGGTCAGGGTGATCATCCCCGACGCCAACGGCGTCATGCCAAAGCCGATCTGCAGCAGTAATGGAAAGAGGAACGGCGCCGCGCCGAGGCCGAAGCGAAACACGGACGCTCCCGCCATGGCGTAACGAAAACTGGGAATGGTAAACAGCCTCAGATCGACAAAGGGATTGGCATGAGCGCGGCTGAGGACTACGTACGCCGCAAACGCGACGATGCCCGCGACGGTCAGCCCCACGCTCAGCAGCGGCGGTGTCGCATGCATACCCAATGAAGTGACGCCGGCCACCAGAGCACACAGCCCGAAGGCCGTGAGCGTGAAACCGGGAAGATCGAAGCGACTCTGCACCTCGCCGCGGATATGCGGCAAGTGCCAGCTCGCCACCGCAATACCGAACAACCCGATGGGAACGTTGATCCAGAAGATCCAGCGCCAATTGAAGAAAGTGGTGATGAAGCCACCCAACGGCGCGCCGATGATAGGACCAAACAGCGCGGGAATGGTGAACCACGCCATCGCGCCGATTCGCTCGGATTTGGCGACCGAACGCAAAATGACCAATCGACCCACGGGGACCATCATCGCGCCGCCCATGCCTTGCACGACTCGCGAGCCGACGAGTGCGGGCACCGAATTCGACAAGCCGCACAGTAGCGAGCCCAGTGCAAACGTACCCATTGCCGCGCAAAAGACATTGCGCGAGCCCAGCCGATCGGCAAACCAGCCCGATGCGGGTATGCATACCGCCAACGACAAGAGGTACGCGGTGAGGGCAAATTTGAGGTCCAGCGGATCGCGATGAAAATCCGCGGCAATCGTCGGCAGCGCGGTGGCGACGGCGCTGTTGTCCAAGGTTTCCATGAACAGGCCGCACGCCACGATCAGCGGAATCAAAACACGATGCGGAATGGCCGCCGTGGACGTCTGCGCGCGCACCCGTGTTCTTCAGCAACTCAGGGCGTGATGACCGCCATGATTTCGCACTGGACCAACATGGCGCCGGCGAGATCTGGATTCAACAGCACGTGGCGCACCGGTCTCGATGCGGCATCCGGAAACATGGCGACCCATTCCGGATTGAGAGAGTTGCGCGCCTCTTTGTCTCTCACCCAGATCGTCATTTTGATTACATCGTCAGTGCTGCAACCCGCGGCCTGCAATACGCGTCGCACATTGACGAACATGGCTTTGCACTGTGCTGCGACGCTATCGCTAAATTTCCCGGCATCGATGTCTTTGCCGGATATACCCCCGGATATCAGAAATGGACCGATACGGGTGGCAGCCGGAATAGGGTTCGCACCGTGCGAGATGCCGGGCACTTCAATACTTCGGCGCTTGCTCATACTCTCCATCTCAACCCGTCACTCAAAACCAAACAGGCCCAAGGTCGTTGCGCCGGCTTTTAGGCGACGCAGGTAATCCGCCTCCTTCGCCTCGCGCTGCGCGGCTGCATCCAGCACTTCGCTCACTTGCTCGCGCGGAATACTGACGACGCCGTCGTTGTCGCCGACGATCAAATCGCCCGGCGAGACGCTAACGTCATCGAACAAAGTCGGCGCGTTGATCCAGCCGCGAGCGCCGAAGTCCTTACCGGTGCCACGAATACATAGGCCGCGACTAAACACCGGCAAGCCGACCTTGGGCAACAAGTCGCCGTCACGCACGCAACCATCTATGAGCAGGCCGCCGAGACCACGGCTCATCGCTGCGGTGGACATGATCTCGCCCCAGTAGCCGAACGAATATCGGCCGCTCACATGCACCACCAGTACATCGCCGGGTTGCGCGGCATAGATCGCCCGATGTAACCACAGGTTGTCGCCGCCCGGTGATTGCACCGTAACGGCAGGTCCGCAGATGCGGAACGAGGGGTCAACCGGCTTTATCTCGGGAGGCAGGGCGCCGATTCTGCCCGCTGCTTCATGCAGGGTCGCCGAGGAAAAGCCGCGGGCGCGTTCGAGCAACTCCGGGGCGACGCGTTGAATGTCACGCTGCGTAGTCTTGCTGGCGTCAAAACGATCGTTCGCATTCATCTGCAGTGCGCTCATTCACTACGCGTCTGCAATTGGTGATAACGAAATTGCTTGCGCGCTTCGTCCAATCGCATACCGGACCGCACGGCCTGGCGAATATTGCTTTCGGCTTTCTCGATTTCCTCGGCTGCCGCCAATACTCTTTCCTCATGTGCTCGCGGTATCACCACGACGCCGTCGGCATCACCCCGGAGCAAATCGCCCGGGCAGACTCGCGCATCACCCAGATTCACCGGAACCTGAGTGCCTACGACCTGTACGCGATCTTTGCCGGTGCGCATCCAGTTGTCGCGGCTAAAAACGGGATAACCCAGCTCGAGACACAGCGACACATCACGACAAATGCCATGGATGACGGTGCCGCCCAATTGGCGACGGTGCGCAATCTCCGTGAGGATGTCGCCCCACACCGTGACGTCTTCGCGGCCAGCGTTATCCAGCACCACGATGCTGCCGGGCGCCACGTCATCGATGTAATCACCCACCGTACCCGGCGGATTGGCGGCTGGACCGTACAGGACGGTGAAGGCGCGACCCGCCAAACGAAATCCAGAGCTGCGCGGCTTGATGCGCGCGCACTGTCCGACCACACCGCAGCGATCCAAGGCGTCACTCAGGGTGGCGGTGTCCAACATGGCGGCACGCGAAACATTTACTGCGTCCTGATCGACCATACTCAACCTTGCAGCATGAATTCGTAATCGCCACCCATTACGTTGCTGATGGCTTTACCGCTCAGCAAAGCAACTGCCATGGCGGCTTCGCGCGCGCTGATTGCTTCGGCAGCAGCCAACACGGCGTCGATGTTCACCTCATCGATGAAAATCACAGCGCTGCGATCCGCCACGACATAGTGACCGGGCTGCACGATCACATCCCACACGGTGACTGGCACGTTCGTGCCTTGCTCGACGACGCGTCCACGCGCAGTGCGCGCAGTGAGGCTGCGACTGAAAATAGGAAATTCGTAGGCGCGGGCCTCATCGATGTCACGCACTGGGCCATCGGCTATCACACCCGCAACGCCGCGCAGTTTCGCGCCCAACGACAGCAAGCCACCCCAGCAACCCGCATCCAGTCCGGTGCGTTGCTCCACAACGATGACATCGTTCGTGCCCGCGCACTCAATAGCCGTCGTGCCCAGGTGACGCGGCTTGCCCGCCGGTGGCTCGCCTACACCCAATTTCACCGTAATCACCCGGCCGGCAATGCGGCCCTGTCCGGAACGCTGCGGCACCGCCGTGATCACGCCGGCGAGCTTCAATCGGTCAACTGCATCCGATACCGCGCAACAATCGAGCCGGCGCAAACGCCGCACTCGCGTGGCGATCTGTGCGTCATCGTCATTTTCATGGACGTTATAAGCCATAAAGCTAGCCTAACAGTTGCAGGCGCGAGCTCGCAACCGAACCGGCGCCGAATTTGCGGGCGCGTGCGGCGCCGTCAGCGCTGGATGTCGTCCTTGGTCACGTAGGGAGTCAGCGGCTCCCAATACGCATACTCGGCGGTGCTTTCATCCACCTGCAGAGCGGTCACCTTACCGGCGTTGATGGCCTGTACCAGCACATCGTGCGCAGCCTGCGCGCTGGACGCTTCGATCTCCCACAACGTAAGGAAATCGGGCTTGCGGCCACGCGACGGCACGTAGCTGAACTGCTGTGCCGCCATCCAACCCGGCAATGCCAAGATCTCGGCGATGCGCTGCTTCCACGCAGCGGCAAAGAGGGTTTCCTTGCCCGGCAGAGGCGTAGCGAAGTCCATGGCGATGTAGCGATTCGGCCGTGGTGTTCTGTTATCCGCCGCATCGGGCATGAACGCTCGCTTGCCATCTGGCCGAGCAATGCGCGGGCCCAGCACCCGATAAGTCGCGCCCGCTACCGCCTCGGGATCTTGATAGTTGAAGCCTGCGCCAAGTCGACTCTTGCCGCCCTTGATGGCTGCGGACATTCTCTCGCGCGCGACGGCCGCCGATTCTTCTTCTTGATCCCAGATAATCAAATAGCTCTGACGATAACCCTCTTTTGAGAAGCGCGGCGTGACGCCAGGTACGATGCGAAAGCGCTGCGCTCCCACCCAGCCTTCTAGCTGCAGCAGATCGCCCATGTGCACGGAGGTGTACCAATCGTTGAACTCCGCTTCCCTGCCGGCGATTGGATTGGCGAAGACCAGCATCGTGTAGCGATTCTTGCCCGCGGGGGGTTCACGGCTTCCCGGTGCACCAATGGACCACTGCGCTCGCGCAGCGGTACATATCGAGCTAAGTACCATCAGCGCTACGAGAGCTCGACGGTTTTTTCTACTCACGAATGTATCGCGTCTTGCGCGCATAGCCGATCTTGCCCGGGTACCCAATCATGAGCTGCTAGACTACTTGTATGAGCACCGAAGCAAAACGCTTAGCCGCCAACAAAGCCATCGCAGCCGTACACTATCGCTATCTAGGCGATCCCGAACGCGCCATGTCTGCGATGGCGGATGACGTCATCTATCACGGTCGGCCCGGTGCGCCCGCTACGCTTGCCGTATGGAAGGAACGCGAGCGTCGCTTCCACCTCGCCATGGGTGATATTCGCACCACCATTCAGCAACAAATTGCAGAAGGCGATTTGGTGCTCACTTACTGGACACTTGAAGCGATCCATCGCGGCACTTTGATGCAGTACCCGGCTACCGGCCGGTCCGTCGTCATGAAATCGATGTGCATCGACCGCATTGCCGGCGACCGAGTCGTCGAGCATTGGGGCGTGCGCGATCTGCTGTCGGTGTTGCGCCAGATCGGAGCGGTCGAGGAATTTCGACCCGACGCCAAAGAGAAGGATCCGCGCTAGACCATCCCGGACGACACCACCCACTACGCTACCTCGTCGCGCACGAAGGCTAGCCGTCTATAGTCGAGCGTGAACCGACGCATGCGCGCCGACCACGGCGTGCGCGCGGCTGCCATCCATTGAGTCGACTGACTAACAGCGATATCGGCAAGACGATACAGCGCCAAATATTGCGGCGAAGTACCGCTCATCGCTGTATAGCGCTCAGCTACCAACACATCGGGCAGCGCCGCCAAGCGCGGCATGTGCTCGGTCTCGTACCACTCTTCGAATTCATCGCGCGCTTCGGCGGCAATGTTCATGACGCCGCACACCAGGCCCCGTGCTTCACCCGCCATCTCGCGATGCACGGATATTCGTCTGCCGTGCCATTGCCACTCACCTGGCAGCGGTGCTTCATTCACTACCACGCGTAAGCGATGCGTCGGCTGCGGTGGCGACGGATCGCCGGTCAAGCGGCAGGGACCGCCCACCCACGTACCGGCGCCTTTGCCAACCGAGGCGGGCGAAAGTGTCAACGCGATACGCTGCTCAGTCATCGCTCGGGCACTGCGTCGGCGCCATGACGCCTGGCCAGCCGACCGAGCATGAACATGCCGACTGCGCCCAGCAGGAAGGTCCCGGCGAACACCGGGAAATAGTGCAAACGTTCCCAACCTAAGCCAATCAAGAATCCCGCCACTATGGGTCCGCTAATGCCGCCGGCACGGCCCAAACCCACCACCAAGCCCACACCGGTGCCGCGAATCGCTGCGGGGAAGAAGCGCGTACTGGCGATCATCGTGCCCGTAAACGAAGCTTGAACGAAGAAGCCGCAGAGCCCGGCGGCCCCGAGCAATAGAGCCGGATGCGCATCGAGCAAGCCGAATATGCACAGGGCGATAGCGCCGCAGAAGAATGCGCACAGGGTGAGGCGATATGCGCCGAAGCGACGCGAGAAAATGCCCATCAAGATATTGCCGGCCGCCGCGCCCACGCCGATCACTACGCCGCTGGAGATGGCTGCGGAATCGCTCAAGCCAGCGTCGGCAAGAATCTTTGGGGTCCAGTTCGACTGAAAATAGCTCACAAAGTAATGAGCGAAGGCCGACAGCAACAACAGCAATGTCGGCAAGAGCAGCAGCGGCGTTAGAAATGTCGTCGCGGTCACCTTCTGTCGTCCATACACGGTCGGGCGCGGCGGCAATGTGCGTAACGGTGCCTCGCCCAACCGCTGCAAAAGTGTGTTGGCACGGTGCAGAGCGTTGGGCGGCTGGCGGGTCAGCAAGTAGTCGAGCGACTCGGGCAGCGCAAACAAGGCCACGAGGAAAATCACCGCACCCAAAAATCCGGCAGTGAAAAAGACCGAGCGCCAGCCAAATGACTGCACCAGGAATATCGACACCGCCGAACAGACTATCGCGCCGATGGCGAAGCCCACGTGCAGAATGGACAGGAAAAAGTTGCCTTGCTTCTCGTTCGAATACTCGGACACATATACGTTGAGACTGGGTACCAACGTGCCGATGCCCACGCCCGTCAGGAAACGCAGCGCGGCCAGCTCGCTCACCGTGCTCGACGCGGCCGTGCCAAACATCGATACCGCGATGATGCCAGCGGCGACAATGATGATCCTGCGCCTGCCGAGGCGATCGGCCAGCGGCGCCAAGATCAGGGCACCCAGCATCATGCCGAAGGACGCCGCACTGAACACCACACCCAGCACGCTCGGCGCGATATGCCACTCGCGACTGAGAGCCGGCGCGACGAAGCCGATGGTGAGCGCATCGAAGCCGTCCGCAACATTGATGAATACGCAGAAGAGCACTACCGCGTACTGATACGCGGTCATGGGCCGGCTCTTGACGCTGATGAGCTCAGTCGTTTGCATCGATCCCCGCAAAGCGTCGTTGTACCTACGCTCGCTGCGCACTCGACCGCGCGGCGACGTGTTTGTCGAAAGAGCATACCATTGACTTATACGAAATCCGCAGTCATGTGAGTTCGCAAATGAAGCTATTTTGGTCATCGCGCTCGCCCTTTGCCCGCAAGGTTGCCGTCACTGCGCACGAGCTCGGTCTTTTTGGCGCGCTGGACTTGGTGCCGGTCGTGCCCATGGTGACTCGACCGGATCCACGACTTGCAGCCGTCAACCCGTTGATGAAAGTCCCCACCTTGCAGCTCGAGGACGGTAGCGTCATTTTCGATTCGCACGTCATTTGTGATTGGCTGGACCAGCAAACAGGCGGCGGACGCATCGTGCCGCGGCCGGCCAAGCGACGGCTGTGGGCCTTACGGCGTGAGGCCCTGTGCGATGGCGCATTGGAAGTCATGCTCGCACTGCGCGCGGAGGATCGTCGTCCTGCCGAACATCGCGAGCCGCGACTCATTGCGGCCTACGAGAGTCGCCTGCACGCGGTTTTGGCCGCCATCGAAGCGGACGCCGATTCGATCACGGACGAGATCGACATCGGCTCGATCGCCACCGCGTGCACGCTGGCGTATTTCGACTTCCGCTTTCCCGGACTGCGCTGGCGCGCGGGACACACGGCGACGAGCGGCTGGTTTGCCCGCTTCAGTCAACGCCCTTCCATGCTGCACTCGGCATTCGCCGACGGCGAATAAGCGCTGCGCTGAAATCCATGAAAGGTTAATAAGTTGATTAATAGAACTATTGAGTGATAACATTCTTGCGGCCGTAGCGGCCGACTTTCGCGGCCAGCTGCGCCTACTGCAAAACAGAAAGCATCAAGGGGGACTGGCGTGAAACACTCACTGGTTGCGGGCACATGATGGCCCGGCAGATGGCGTATTTTTCCGCCGGCCTGCTGGCCATGACGGTGCCCGCTTTGTGGAGCACGGCGAGCGCGCAAACCGCGGCAGCCGACAGCGGCAGCGAGTTGCAAGAAGTCCTGGTGACCGCTTCGCGCACGGGTACGCCGGGCTTTTCGGCGCCCACACCCACCACGGTACTCTCGAGCGAGTTGTTGCAGCTCCAAGGCGCCGGCAACGTGAGCCAAGTACTGACGCAGGTTCCAGCGTTCAAGGCTACGCAAGGTCCCAGCGCAAACTCCACGCGCTCGCAAAATCCAGGTGCTTCACCGGCAGATTTGCGCGGCCTCGGCGCGCAACGCACATTGGTGCTCGTGAACGGCTTGCGCGTCACGCCACAGGCGCCGGTCAATACCACCGGCGCAACGACCTCGCCCGACTTGAATATGATCCCAGCCATGCTGGTCGATCGCGTTGAAGTCGTCACCGGCGGCGCATCGGCACAATGGGGTTCGGATGCGGTGGCGGGCGTGGTCAACATCCTGCTGAAGAATCGTTTCGAAGGTGTGCAACTGAGCGCGCAGGGCGGCATCTCGCAGGAGCACGACGGCGGCGACACTCGCCTCGGTGCTTTGGTAGGTTTCCCTTTCGCCGGTGATCGCGGCCATCTCGTTGCGGCCATCGACTATCAGAAGAACAAAGCGCTGCCCGATATCTATAGCCGCGACTGGGGTCGCGACGAATATCAGCTGGTCAGCAACCCCACGCCCAATATCAACGGCCAACCCGCATTGTTGGTCTCGCCCGATGTGCATACCACGCTCGCGCCCGGCGGCTTGATCACCGGCCCGACGAATTTTTCACTGCGCAACTATGAATTCTTGCCCGGCGGTGCGCTCACGCCGTTTCAATTCGGCACCTTTCCCGGCAGCGCGTTCATGATCGGCGGGGAAGGTTATTCCACCATCAAAGGCGTCAATCTCACGCCGGGCGTGGAACGCTACGATCCTTACACTCACATTGAATTCGACGTGACCAACGCCGTCACGCTGTTTGCCGAAGGGTCGTACTCGGATTCTCGGGCTGCGTTCAATACGGTCAGCCAACGCAACGCCGGCATCACCATCCGTCGCGACAACGCGTACTTGCCAGCACCCGTACGCGCGGCAATGACGACCGCCAATCTCGCCACATTCCAGATGAATCGCATCAGCTACGACTTCGGTCCGCGCGAAGTGGCGGTGACCAACAAGACCTGGCAAGGCAGCGTGGGTGCGAAGGGCACGTTTGGCACGGACTGGAGTTGGGATGCGCAATACCGTTCGGGGCATAATGACCTCGCCAGCATCGTGGACAACAACACCGCCACGAGTCTCTTCAACTTCGCCACCGATGCGGTGCTGAACAACGGTCAGATCGTCTGCCGCGCCACCGTCGCGGGCGCCTCATTCAACGCTGCGGCCGAGGGGTGTGTGCCCATCAACCTATTTGGCGCAGGTTCCCCATCGGCTGCCGCACTCGCGTATGTCAATCGCTCTGCCTACACGCGCTCGATCTACGACCTCGATACCACGGTGGCCAATCTACGCGGCGAGCCATTTTCCACGTGGGCCGGCGCCGTTTCGATCGCTACGGGCCTGGAATACCGTCGCGAGGAACAAGCCGTGACGGCCGACGCGCTGGCCAGCAAAAACGAATACTCCACGGGCAACGGTGCGCCCTTCAGCGGCAAGTTCGATGTGACCGAAGGGTATCTGGAAACCGTGGTGCCCTTGGCACGGAGCATGACCGCGCTGAAGGCGCTGGATTTCAACGGTGCCGTTCGTATCGCGGATTACAGCACGGTGGGCAATCAAACGACCTGGAAAGCAGGCATGACCTACGAGCCGATAGGTGGCCTGCGTTTTCGCACGACGCGTTCGCGCGACATTCGCGCACCGGCGTTATACGAGCTCTACAGCAGCGGCACCCCCTTGCCGGCCACGATTACCGTAAAGGGTGTGAATGCCACGATTCCCGCTAATACCACGGCCGGCAATCCCAATCTTCTGCCCGAACGCGCCGATACTCTTACGTTAGGCGCTGTCGTAGAACCCGAAGGCGCGTTGCAGGGACTGCGCGTCTCATTGGACTACTACGACATCAAGCTCCGCGATGCGATCACCAACCTCGGCGCCGCAAATATTGCTGCGCTATGCACGCTGGGCAACCAGGAGTTCTGCAGTCTGTTCACTTACAACGCCGCCGGTGTGCCGACCGGATTGGTGGCGGGCTCGCTCAATCTGTCATCGTTCCGCAGCTCAGGCTTCGACTTCTCACTGTCGTACCAAAAGGCACTGAGCGATTGGTTCGACGGTGCAGTCGGCGCACTCGATACGACGTTGAGCGGCACTCATGTCTCTCGCTCGGAAGTGGATCTGGGCAGCGGCGGCGGCGCAATCGAACGTGCCGGCGAAGTGGGACAGGCAAACCTCGGCGCCCTCCCACGGTTGCGCCTGAACTTAATGGAAACGTATTCGACCGAGCGCTTTTCGTTTACGGCGCAAGCGTTGTTCATTCAACGCTCCAAGATCGACAATACCTACGATTCCACGCCCTCACTCACCGTCAACGACAACACCGTACCGGCATACGTCTATGTGAATCTGTATTCGTCGTACAGAATGGGGACGAACAAGAACTACGAGCTGTTTGCAGCCATCGACAATGCGTTGAACAAGGATCCACCGCCGGTGCCCTTCACGGTGATCAACGCACCTACGAATGGCGCCTATTACGACAAGGTGGGCCGGTTCTTTCGCCTGGGCGCGAGCTACAAATTCTGAGGTCGCGCGCGAGAAGAACACGCGGCTGAAGCGCTTGGCAGCGGAGTCTCGCGCTCAAGACGCAAGCAGCTTCGGCGCGAGCGGCCCCGAGCCACGCGTGATCGCCTCGAGCGCGTCAGTCATGCTGTCGACTCCGCGGCGCTTGCCACCGTAGCCAAGCTGGACAAAGCCGGACCGATAACGCTATAAGGTCATATATATGACCTTTAGGGGAAGACGATGATTGTTGACATGCACGCGCACGTCGTTGTGCCGGACGCCTCATACCGCGTGATGTCCTTGTTGGTAGCCAGTCGCGCCAATCCCATGGAAGGCGCCAACGTGCCCAGCGACGAGCAGTTGCGGCCGACAATCGAAGGCCTGTTGGCCATCATGGACAAGGTGGGTACTGACGTTCAGTTTTTATCGCCGCGCCCCTACATGCAGATGCATTCGGTGAAGCCTGCGAAGATCTCGACGCTCTGGGCGCGCTATACGAACAATTTGATTCATCGGTACTGCGTGCTGTACCCAAAGCGCTTTCGCGGCATCGCCGGTCTGCCGCAGTATCGCGACGAGAGTCCGCGTAATTGCCTCGAAGAGCTGGAACGCTGCGTTAAGGAATTGGGGTTCATCGGCTGCCAGCTCAATCCCGATCCCACTGAAGGGGAGGGGCCGCCGCCGCCCGGGTTGGGCGACCCATTCTGGTATCCGTTGTACGAGAAGCTGTGCGAGTTGGACGTGCCGGCGCTGATTCACTCGGCGAGCTGCTGTCAGCCGCGCGAGCCGTATACCCTCAAGTTCATCAACGAAGAGAGTATCGCCATCATCTCGTTGCTGGACTCGCGGGTGTTCGAGGATTTCCCTACGCTCAAGCTGGTGGTGGCGCACGGTGGCGGGGCCATTCCGTATCAAATGGGGCGTTTTCGGGCCATGAACGTGCGTCGGAAGAGGGCCGAGACGTTCGATCAAAAGCTGCGCCGCTTGTATTTCGATACCTGCAACTATTCGGAAGAAGCGCTGGAGCTGCTGTTCCGCATTGCCGGCGTCGACAACTGCATGTTCGGTACCGAAAAGCCCGGCACCGGCTCGGCTTTCAACAAGGAGTGGGGGCATGACTTCGACGATCTCAAGCCGCTGATCGAACGCATGACCTCGTTGACTGACGAAGATCGTCGCAAAATATTCGAGTTGAATTGCCGTAAGGTCTATTCACGATTCACTTGATCGCCAAGGTCGATGCGTGAACGCGATGGGCATTTTGCTGAGCTGGACCGTCGCGACCGATTCCGGTTTGTTGCGCATTTTCGGTGGCCGGCCAATGCAGAATCGGCAGCGCTGGTTGGGACGCGTCACCGCAGGTAGTGGCGTCTCCACCGGCGAGCCCTTGGTGCTGTTGTCGTGCGACGTGCCGATCGACGCCGCGATGCCCAGTGTGGCCGGTGTGGAGTGTTGGCTCGGTGAGGCCGTTGGATATGCATATGCTGCATCCTCAGATTTTGCGGAAAGGCTGCTGATCAATCAAATGAGCATTCCGCCGCGACACGACGCGGAGTTCAACGAGTGGTACGACACCGAGCACATGCCGCGGCTCGCTGCATTGGATGGCGTGCTGAGTGCCCGGCGATTTCGCGCGGTTGCGGGTACGCCGATGTACACGGCGCTCTATTACTTGCGCCACTGCGAGCTGCTGCAGTCGAACGAATGGAGAGCTGCGGCGACGACCCCCTGGACGACGCGCATCATGCGGCTGCGCTGTGCTCCCAGGCGCATGGTATTCCAACGCAGTCCGGCGTCGGTTTCTGAACCGAACGCCGTCAACGACGCGGAGTTGATGTGAAGTTACATTGGTCACCGAAAGCGCCATTCGTACGCAAAGTCCTCATTCTTGCCGATGAAGTGGGATTGTCCGCGCGTCTCAATAGAGTGCGCACCGTCGTGGCGCCGAGCAAACCCAATGCGCAATTGCAGCTCGACAATCCTTTGAGCAAGGTGCCCACGCTGGTGCTCGACGATGGCTCGCCGCTGTACGACTCACGAGTCATCTGCGAGTATCTCGATAGTCTGCATCAAGGCCGGCCGATGATTCCGCGCGACGCCGCCCGGCGCTGGGTGGCATTGCGTCGTCAGGCGCTCGCCGACGGCATTCTCGATGTTCTCATCATGTGGCGCGACGAAGATTTGCGTGCCGAAGATAAGCGCAATCAGCCGTTGCTGTCCGCGTTTCGTAACAAGGTCGAAGCGAGTCTCGCGCAGTTAGAAGTCGAGGCGGCTCTCTTCGGCAGCGACTTCGACATTGGCCAGATTGCGGTGGGCTGTATGCTGTCCTATCTCGATCTGCGTTTCGCGGAGCTCGCATGGCGCGACCAACGCCCGGCACTGACGAGCTGGTATGAGACGAGTTTTGCCCAACGCCCGTCGGTCGTTGCCACTCGACCAGTGGACGATTTGCCGCCGCCCGCCGTGCGGCGCGATTGATCACGACATGATCGGTCCTGCGCAGGAGTAAGTATGGCCCATCTGGTATTGGGACTCGGCTCGTCACACACACCGATGCTCAACGCCCAGGCGGGCGATTGGGAACGCTACATCGAGCGCGATCGCGCGGGCGCATTTCTCGACAAGTCCGGTCGCCCGGCAACGTATGCCGAGCTCGCGGAAGTGGTCGAGCCCGGCGTGGACCAGGAAATTGCCCCGGATGTGTTGCAACAGCGGTTTGAATACTCGCAGCAAGGCATCGCAAAAGTTGCGGCATCCATTGGCCACGCGAAACTCGATGCGCTCATCGTCGTGGGCGACGATCAGAAAGAACTGTTCCTTGAGGACAACCTGCCCTGCGTACTGATCTATCACGGCGCGACGATTCCAAATGTGCCGCGCCATTTGCGTGGCAAACGTCACCCTGAATGGTTCAACCGTGCGCGGGCGGGCTATTACGAGGCCTCCGATCAAGCGGACTATCCCGTGCACGCGCGACTTGCGTCGCACCTCGTCGGTTCATTGATCGACATGGAATTCGACATTTCGTCTGCGGATCGGTTACGCGCAGGGGAGGGCGAGGGGCACGCCTTTGGCTTCGTGCATCATCGTTTGATGGGCGCGGGCATTCTTCCCATCGTGCCGGTGTTTCTGAACACGTATTACCCGCCCAATCAACCGACACCGCGTCGGTGCTATCGGTTGGGGCAGGGCATTCGTGCCGCGGTGGAAAACTACCCGGAGGAATTGCGGGTGGGCATTTTGGCCTCGGGCGGTCTGAGCCACTTTGTGGTCGATGAGGCACTGGATCGCGGCTTGATCAGCGCCATGCAGCGCGGGGACGCCGAAGCGCTGTGGAATCTCGATCGCGCCAAGCTCAATTCCGGCAGCTCGGAGATCCGCAATTGGATTTGTACCGCCGGTGCCGTCGAGCACCTGCAAATGAAATGGGTGGATTACTTGCCGTGCTATCGCACGCAGGCAGGCACGGGCACCGGTGTGTGCTTTGCCGAATGGTCATGATTCGAGGGGGAAGACAGCAATGACGACCGAACCGACCGAGAACGCAGAACACAACTGGAGCTGCGTAAAAGTCGAGCTCGACGCAGGCATCGCGTGGGTGACGCTCAATCGTCCGGAAAAGCGCAATGCGATGAATCCCGCGCTCAACCGGGAAATGCTCGACGTCCTGGATGTGCTCGAGCTGGATGAGCGCTGCGGTGTCGTGGTACTGACCGGCGCCGGCGATTCGTTTTCGGCCGGTATGGATCTCAAGGAGTACTTTCGCGATAACGACAAGCTCAGTCCCATCCAGATTCGTCGCATCCGGCGCGAGGCGTACGCCTGGCAATGGCGTCGTTTGATGCACTATGCGAAGCCCACCATTGCCATGGTCAATGGCTGGTGTTTCGGCGGCGCATTTACGCCGCTAGTCGCCTGCGATCTATCGGTGGCGGCGGACGAGGCAACTTTCGGCTTGTCGGAAATCAACTGGGGCATCATTCCCGCGGGCAACGTCACGCGCGCCGTTGCCGCCAAGATGAATCAAGCCGATGCGTTGCTCTACATCATGACCGGTCGCAATTTCAACGGTACCAAAGCGGCGGCAATGGGCTTGGTGAATGAGTCTGTGCCGCTGGCGCAATTGCGTGCTCACACGCGTGCGCTAGCGCAGGAGCTACTCAGCAAGAATCAGGCGGTGTTGTACGCCGCGAAGACGGCTTACAAGCACGCGCGCGATATGTCCTGGGATACCTCCGAGGACTACCTTGCTGCGAAAGGTGCTCAAGTACGACTCAACGACCCGGAGCGGGGGCGCGAAAAGGGGCTGAAACAATTTCTCGACGACAAGTCGTTCCGACCGGGTCTGGGTGGATACAAGCGTGATCGCTGATCGATCCGCTGCGCTGCGCGCCTCGCTCGCGGCGTCGCGCGTGAAGTCGTTGTTGCAACCGAAGTCGGTCGCGATCATTGGAGTCTCGCCTGATCCGAGCTCCATTGGCGGACGCGTGCTGGGCAATTTGGAACGCTTCGCTTATCGAGGCGACATCCATCTGGTCAGTCGTTCCAACACCGAGGTGAATGGCCGGCGTTGCGTCGGCACGGTCGATGAATTGCCCGAAGGCATCGACGTTGCGGCGCTCGCGGTGCCGCGTGTAGCGGTGCTCGAGACGTTGCGGGGTTGCGCGCGTCGCAAGGTTCGCGGTGCAGTGGTGTATGCGTCCGGATTTGCCGAAGGCGGCCAGGCTGGCATGGCCGAGCAGCGCGAGATCGCGAGCATTGCGGCGGATAACGATATTGCCTTGCTCGGTCCCAACTGCATCGGCTTCAACAACTTCGTCGATGGCCTATCGCTATCGTTTGGCCCGCAAAAGCCACGACCCGTCGGCGACCGACCCTGCGTGGCCATCGTGGCGCAAAGCGGTGGTATGACCGGCAACATCCGGCTGGCTTGCGAAGCCAAGGGGCTGCCGGTGTCGCACACGGTGTCGACCGGGAATGAAGCCGTGTTGGGTGTGGTGGATTTTATCGACTACCTGATCGACCAAGCGCAGACGCGTGTCATTGCGGTATTCGCCGAACAGATCCGCAATCCGCAGCGTTTTCTAGCAGTGGCTGCGCGGGCGCGCGAAGTGGGTAAGCCTATCGTTTTGCTACATCCGGGCCGCAGCGAGCGCGCCAAGGCTGCGGCGCAATCGCATACCGGCTCCATGACATCGAATTACGAAGTCATGCAAGTAGCCGTGCGTCGCCAGGCGGTGATCAGTGTCGATACCTTGGAAGAGTTGTTTGATGTCGTCGAGTTGTTGACGCGTCAACCTCGGGCACCCACCGGCGGCACCGCCATTCTTACCGATTCGGGCGCCTTCAAAAGTCTGGCTGCGGATTTCTGCGACAGCATCCAGCTCGATTTGCCCGAACTGTCGGCGAATACCTGTCAGGCATTGAAGCCCTTGCTGCCGCCGTTTGCGCACGCAGGCAATCCTCTCGATGTGACTGCGCAAGGATTGAAAGACATCGGCTTGTATGGCACGGGCGCCAAGGCATTGCTAGCCGATCCCGCAATCGGCAGCGTGGTGATTTCGATCATGCCGGGCTCGCCGGAAATGGGCTTGGCTACGGGCGAGGCGACCATTCCAGCGATCGCGGGCGCGACCAAGCCGGTGGTGTATGTGCTGATGGGGGGCGATAGCGCCGTTGCTCCGGAATTGGTGACGGCATTGCGCACGAATGGCATTCCGTTTTTTCGTTCACCGGAACGAGCGCTGCGTGCTGTTGCGCAGGTCACAGCGTATGGGCGTGCACTACGGGCGCAGCATGACGTTTCGTCGCAGCAGCTATCGCCGATCGATGTGTCCGTACAAGGAGTGTTGCCTGAGTATCTCGGCAAGCAGCTCGTTGCACAAGGAGGCTTGCAAACGCCGGCCGGTGCGCTCGCGTACGACGTAGTGGACGCAGAAGCGATTGCGGCGCGCATTGGTTATCCCGTGGTGCTCAAGGCGCAGTCCAGCAAATTGCCGCATAAGACCGATGCCGGCGGCGTGGAGCTCAATATTGTGGACGTGGCGGCATTGCGTGATGCGTGGAGTCGCATGCATGCCAAGTTGCACACAGCACATCCGGAGCTCGTGCTGGATGGCGTGCTGGTGGAATCGATGGCACCGCGTGGTTTGGAAATGGTAGTCGCCGTGCGTCGCGATGCCGACTGGGGTCTGGTAGCCACCGTGGGCTTGGGAGGCATCTGGATTGAAGCCTTGAAAGATGTCCGCCTGGTCTCGGCCGAGCTCTCAGAAGAGCAATTGATCGTGGAATTGCGCAGGCTCAAAGCAGCCCGGCTTTTGGAGGGTTGGCGCGGGGCGCCGGGAGTAGATGTCCGCGCGATTGCTCGTGCGGTCGTGCAATTGTGCAATCTGTTACGTGCCGCACCCACATTGCACGAGATCGAGGTCAATCCGTTGGTGGCGTATCCGGACCGAGCCGCGATAGCGCTCGACGTGTTGGCAGTGGCGGGCGCCTGACCAGGCAGACGAGCGAGCACTCGTATCAATCAATTTTTGGAAGTGAGTAGATGAGCGAAATCGAGCCGGTATTGCCTTCCAAGCCCCTTAGACATTTGCCGCCGAACGCCTGCGACAGCCACGCGCACGTGTTTGGTCCGTTCGATCGCTTTCCCTTGGCACCCGAGCGCAGCTACACGCCGCCCTTCGCACCGGTGGATGCGTATTGGCGAATGCTGCGTCACATGGGCTTCGCGCGAGCCGTGGTGGTGCAGGCCTCGGCATATGGCACCGACAATCGCTGCACGGAAGATGCAGTGGTGAGCTCGAGTCCGAATATGCGCGGCATCGGCGTGGTCGCACCCGATGTGAGCGAAGATGACTTGGCGCGGCTCGCCGCACACGGTTTTCGCGGCATGCGTTTCACCGAAATCGTGTCGAAGCGTTACGCCGGGCGTATCAAGGGTGCGGTAGGATTCGCCGAGCTCTTGGAGCTGGGTTCGCGTCTCAAACAGCACGGCATGCATGCGCAGATTTTCGCGGTCCTCGACGACTTCATCGCTGCCGCGCCAGCGCTGCTGGAGCTCGGTATTCCGTTGGTGTTGGATCATATGGCGCGCTTGGGTCCCGGTGAGCGCAAGGTGAACGATCCGGCGTTTCAAACGCTGCTCGGTCTGCTGCGCGAGGGCCGCGTCTGGGTAAAACTGACGGCCTTTCGCAATTCCGAACGTTTGCCCAACTACGAGGACGTGCGGCCGTTTCACACTGCCTTGCTGCAGGCCAATCCCGACCGACTGATATGGGGCAGCGATTGGCCCTTGCTCAACATGGGCGACAAAGCGCCTGACATCGGGCACTTGATCGACCTGTTATTCGACTGGACCCAGGATGACGCCCTGATAAAAAGAATCTTCGTGGAGAACCCCGCCAAGCTGTATGGATTCGATTCTTGAGGGGTAATCCATCGAAGTCAGCGACAGTCCGCCGAGTCGCTGATCCGGCACCTTGAATGCGCCGGCGGCGCGTGTCTGCGCCGTCAGGCATCCCTGATTTCTCCGTACTGCGCCCGGCGCGCCCCCGGGCTCGCTGTTGTCCACGGCCTCGTCTTCATGCTAAAAGGATATAAAGCCGAATGATTAGATAAATAGCTTTAAAGGGGGGATGGCCAAATGAACCAGCGCATTGCCGTTCGCGGTGCTTGCCTGACGGTATTGATCGCCAACGCGGCAGCGATTCCGTTTGCTTTCGCCCAGGATGCGGCGGCAGACAAGACTCCTCCCGAAGCGTTGGAAGAGCTCGTCATCTCCGGCTCGCGCATCGAACGTAGCGGCTTCACCGCGCCGACGCCGGTAACCGTGCTGGGCGTGGACGATATTCAGAAGCGCGGCGCCGGCAACATCGCCGACGTCATGAACGAAGTGCCTTCATTTCGGCCCACTGAAACCACTACCACCAATACCTTCACTGCGGGTGGCGCAGGCAGAAGCAGTGCCGATTTGCGCGGCTTGGGCAGCGTGCGCACGCTGACTTTGGTCAACGGTCGCCGCTTCGTGCCCAGTGCCGTTACCGGTCAAGTCGATCTCAATTTGATTCCCGCAGTTCTCGTGCAGCGAGTCGAAGTGGTGACCGGTGGCGCTTCCGCCGCATGGGGTTCCGATGCCGTTGCCGGCGTCGTCAACCTGATCCTGGATAACAAATTGGATGGCCTGCGCAGCGAGCTGCAGTATGGCCAATCCACACATGACGACAACAAAGAAACCAAAGCAGCCGTCGCAGCAGGCGTGCCATTCGCTGATGCGCGCGGGCACATCGTGGTGGGCGCGGAATATGACGACAACAAAGGCATCGGCGATCCGTATTCGCGCGATTGGGGGCGTTTGGAATGGGGCGCCGCTACCAACGGTACGCCGGGCGTCAATGGTCAGCCGGCGACTATTCTCGGCACTCAGTTCCATTTCGCGACGCAGTCTCCCGGTGGCTTGATCACTTCGGGTCCGCTGCGTGGCACGACCTTCCGTCCGGGTGGGGTGCCCGCGCAGTTTGCCTACGGCGGCGCTGTGTATGGCGACAACATGTTTGGTGGGGAAGGTGAGCGCGCCAACTTGGTGGACGGCCAAGCGCTGAAGAATCCTGTCAAACGCTACAACGCGCTATCGCACATCGAGTATCGGATTACCGACTCGATCAATTCATTTGGCGAGCTGGCGTATGCGCGCAGCGAGGCGACATCGGTAAACGGCAACGCAGTCCGCGATCCGGGCAGCGGCAATCGAGCGCTGGTCATCCGTCGCGAGAATCCGTTCCTTCCGGCCTCGATTCGGGCGCAGATGGTTGCTCTGAATTTGCAGACCATCACCATGGGCCGCACCAATCGCGAATTTGGCCCCAGTCACGCCGACAGCTCCACCGACATGAAGCGCGTGCTGGCTGGGCTCGAAGGTGAAGTAGGCGGCGGTTGGCGCTGGGACGGTTATTACCAATACGGCACGAGCGGTTATCAGAACGATCAGATCAATTTTCGTCTAGCCAGCAATTGGTTGTTGGCGGTGGACGCCATCGCCGATCCGGTCACGGGGGCGCCAATCTGTCGGACCGTGGCGACCAACCCCACGTGCAGACCTTTCAATCCCTTCGGTCAGGGCTCGGCGTCACCGGAATCGATCGCCTATGTGATGGGTAACGGTTGGTATGACTTGAAGACCGTGCAGCAAGTCGCTGCGGCTAATATCAAAGGCGAACCGTTTTCTACGTGGGCGGGACCGGTTTCGCTGGCAACTGGCGTCGAGTATCGCAAGGAACGAGCTGACGCAGATTCCGATTCGATATCGCAGGCCGATGGCTTCAACGTGGGCAACCTCAAGCCCATTCATGGCCAATACGATGTCAAAGAAGGCTATGTGGAGACCTTACTGCCGCTGATCGTCGACAAGCCTTGGGCACGTTCCCTGGAATTCAACGCGGCCGCGCGCTACACCGATTACAGCACCAGTGGCAATGTGATCACGTGGAAGGCCGGCATATCGTATTCGCCCACCGACGAACTGCGCATCCGCGCCACGCGCTCGCGGGATATTCGCGCACCCAACCTCAACGAGTTGTTTTCCTCGCAACAGCAAACGCGCGTGAACGTCCGAAACCCGTTTCTGGCGGTGCCCGCCAGCTTGATCACTAGTGTTTACACAGGCGGCAATACGCATTTGGTTCCCGAGGTGGCGGATAGCTGGACCGCAGGCATCGTTTATCAGCCTGCTTGGCTGCCGCGTCTGCGCACCTCCGTCGATTTCTTCGATATCGACCTCGCCGATCAGATCGGTACCTTGACAGCGCAAAATATCGTCGACTTCTGCTTCAATGGCTCGACGCAGTTCTGTTCGAGCATCCAGCGCGATGCGGCCAACGTGATTTCGCGCATCGACGTCACCACCTTGAATCTCACGGGTTTCAAGACGCGCGGTGTTGATTTGGAGGCTTCTTACAACCTGCCCGTGTCCGCGGGTAGTCTGTCGATGCGCCTGCTCGGTACCTATGTTGCCAACTACATCGGCATCGTGCTGAACAGCGCCGGCGCCCCCGTGGCCACCGACCGCGTCGGGCAATTGGGTACGGGAGGTGGCGGCGGTAACGCGGCGGGCGGTGTGCCCAGATGGCTGTTGAACGCATCGCTTACTTACGCAACGGGTCCGTTGAGCCTGAATGCGCAGCTGCGCTTCATCTCGTCCGGCATCTACAACGTGACTTGGATCGGGCCCGACGATGCCAATTACAGTCCGGCGCTGTCCAACAGCATCAACGACAACACTGTGCCCAGCATGACCTACCTCAATCTTTCCGCACAGTATGACTTCGCCAGCAAGGGCAACGATCAGTGGCAGCTATTCTGCGTGGTCAATAATGTGATGGATAAAGATCCGCTGCCGGTGGCCACCGGCTTTGCCATGACCAACACGACGTACTACGACGTGGTGGGCCGCTCTTACCGGGCCGGTGTGCGCTTCACGTTCTGAGCTGGCAAATCCACGTGCACGAACACCGCGGGCAGGCAGTCAACATGCGCGATGAGAAAGCCACTGCGTCGTTCGATCGCCGCTCGGTATTGCAGCGTGGCTTGGCGCTCGCGGCGCTGTCGGCGATACACGGCTTTGTGAGCCCAGGCGCGGCGCAGACCGGGACATGGCCGGGCGTAGCAAAGTCACTGACCTTGCTGGTGCGCAAGCCAGGCATGTCGCATGTGGAGTTCATGCGTTACTGGTTGGAAGTGCACGCTCCCATGGCTTTGCGGGTTCCCGGAATGCGCGGCTTTATCGCCATGGAGGTTATCGGCACGTCTGCACGTCCAGATATCCCTGGTCCCAGGCCGATTGAAATCGATGGTATCGCTGAGTCTTGGCATGACGCCACGAATTCACCTGCCAATCCCGATGCCTCTACCGAGGCCAAGCGCTGGTTTGCCGACGGTCCGAAATTCGTCGGCCAAGCGTGCAATTTTGTGACGCGCGAAGCAGTGGTGGTCAAGCCAACTCGCGGCGCCAAGGGCCTCGTCTCCCTGCTGAAACGCAAGGCGCATACGACGCATGCGGCGTTCATCAAGCACTGGATCGAAGTACACGGGCCCATGGCACATAGCGTACCGGGGGTGACAGGTTTGATTCTCGGCGAAGTGATCGCGCAACGTGAGCGAGCCGACATCGAGACACTGCGGGGTTTCGGCGAAGTCGACGGCATTGCCGAGTCCTGGCACGCGGATACCACCCGCCCGGGTTTGACTTCGCCGGAGGCGAAACGCTGGTATGCGGATGGCGCAAGCTCGATCGGCGAATCGCGAACGTATCTAACGCAGGATAACGTGGTGATCGAGCCCACATGAATTAGCGCGGCTGCATTACCGCGCCGAGAATTGCCATCGATGCGCAATCGAACGGCGGGCGCCGGCGTGAGCGGGGTTTTTATTTGAGCTTGACGTCGACGCGGATGACATCGCCGCGATAGATGCCGCTCGCGATCAGCGCGAGGCGCTTGTGCTGATCGACGACGGATCGATGCACGTGGGCAATCGGCGCATCGAGCGGAATTTCGAGCGCCGCGGCCGTTTCGATGTCCGCGCCGCCGACCGTGAGCGTTTGGCGCGCATCGCTCACCTCGATCCCGGGCAGGCTCGCGGCGAGGCGCATGGCCGTCTGGCTCGTGAAGGCGGTCTTGGGCACCTTCTTCGCAAGCGCCGCATCGATGTACACGTCGGCGATCAGGAACGGCTGATTGTTGCGCCAGTGTTGACGGCGCAAGTGGCGATAGCTCTTGCACAACTCGCCGATCGGATGCGGCACGTGTGACGGCGCCTCGACGATGCGATCGCCGATCACGCGCGCCCCGATCATCACATTACGCATGCACGGGAGGTACGAGACCAATGAAGCTTCATGCCCGCCCGATTCTGATATAAAAGGCTAGCTTTACAGTCGTTTTTAGCTGGAGGTGTGTATGCGGCGCAATCCGACCCGCACGGGCGCGCAACCATTCCGTCCGTCGCCGCCGGTGCCGCCGGACAAACGCAGCGGTCCGCAGTCTGCATTGCCGGTGCGATCCATCGCTGCGGATGAATCTTGCGATGACGTACGAACTGGGGCGAACGTCGATCACGGCCCTGGCGAACTACATCAGCAAGGGCAAACTGGACAAGACGACCGCTCCTTCGCGCTGTTCGGCGCGGTCACCACGTGTTCGATCGCGATCCGCCGCCGGTTCCGTATGGCGCCATCTTCGCTCCGACCAACGGTGCCTATTACGACTTGGTCGGCCGTACATTCCAGCTCGGTGCAACCTATTTCTACTGACGAGGAGCTTGGTCCATGAGCATGTCCACGGTTCTGCGATGGATAGTGACGGTGATGTCGCTGATGCCGGTCCTGCTTGGATTCAGCACTGCGGCCGTGCCAGCGGAGGCGACGACGCAGACGTACTACATGATGGTGTTCAGTAATCCCGTCGCGGGCCACGAAGACGAATACAACAAGTGGTATGACGAGCAGCACATTCAGGATGTAACCGCCTTGCCGGGTTTCGCAAGCAGCCAGCGGTTCGTGCTCAACGATCCGCAGATGTTTCCGGGCGTGACCGTGAAGATGCCGCGGTATCTGGCGCTGTACAAGATCGTCACGGACGATTTGGTCGCCGTCATGACGGAAGTGGGCCGACGCGTGCAAACGGGACAGACCAAGATCAGCCCTGCGTACGACCGCAGCACCGCCAATACATACATTTACCGCTTCTCGCGACCCGAGCAACGTCGCACGAGTCCGCCGACGGCTCCGGCAGGCGGGCGCAATGTGTTGTACTACCACATCGTGTTCACGGTGCCGGCGAGCGGTAAAGAAGCGGAATTCGACCGCTGGTACGACGAGGAGCATGGGCCCGAGATGCTCATGCGTCCCGGGATTCTGACAGCGCAGAGAATGGTGCTGGCTCAGCCGGGGCGAGGCCCTATTACACCTACTGAGGCCGCGGCGGTGTTCAAAGTGGAGCTTCCGGAAGGCAAGCCCGTGTATGAACCGCGGCCACCGGGCACCAAGCCTCCGGTACGCAGCACTATTCTCGATCGCACATTGACGCGCGGATATACCTATCGAGCGATTGGCCCGGTGATTGACGGCAACACGCTGCGGCAGGAACCCATTGGAAGCGCGCGGTAACGACTACCCGAAGCAGAATTAGCGGCTTGCCATAGGCAATGGCCTGAAGTGTCGTGACCATCGCGACCGCGATTACTGCGATCGTGTTGGCGGACGGTCAACAAAGGCGAGGTCAGTTTGTGAAGCGCGGGACTTCGAGATTGCGCTCTAGGCTCATGGGAAGAGACCAGGCGGCGCAAACATCGTGCCGACTCGACGCCTCGGGCCGCTCTCGGCGGCGACGACGAGCTGGATCCCATCCGCAGTTATCTTTTTCGTCGGTTCTTCAGACGTTCCTTAGCGAACGGTGCGTTCCACGAGGTAGATCCAAGTCTGTATCAAGCGCGCCCGAATTTGCCGTTTCTGTACTCGCGAGGCGATACGCCTAGTTTCTTGCGGAACGACCGGATGAAGTAGCTCAAATCATTGAAACCGACGGAGTATGCGATGCTCGCGATGCTGGGCGTTCCTTCTCCGGAACGCCGCAGTCGTTCGGTCGCCACAGAAAGCCGACGGTTCACCATGTAACGGCGCGGCGTCTGCCCAACCTCGACAAACGATCTCTGGAGCGTCCGGGCAGTGGTGCCTATCGCCTCGGCGATCGTAGCCACGCTGAGACTCGGATCGTCGAGCGAGCGCTCGATGAACGCGCAAGCTTTACGCCGCACGTCTGCACCCTTGACAGAGCGGTCTGCGGGCTCGATCGCGCCGCCAAGGATGACCGCAACGATATCGAGCAAAACCGGTCCGTAGGTGTCACGCCATGCACCAGCTGGATGCAACGCGATCGCGCGCTTGATCGATAGAAGCAATGAAACGGCAAGTGCTTTTTCTTCTTCTCCCGCCAGGCAGACACAGCAAACCGCCTCGGGATCCGGAACAAGTCTCAAGAGCTGTTCGGCTGGAACCTTGAGGAAGGTCATGTTCATTGGTGCTGAGCTCGACGTGCGCCCAGGCCGAGTCGCATCAATCAAGAGCGCTGCTCCAGGCCGGCAAGTAACTTCCCGCCCTAGTTGCTGACTCGACGAAGTACCTTCTTCCTGGATGTTCAGCACAAACGCATCGCCCATCGGCGCGGACCACGCGCCAACGCGGCCCACTCCGCCGATACAGGTGACCGCAGTCGTAACGATCCAGCCCAGGCCAATGTTGCCGATTTGCGATCGTGACAGTCGCGCGTTGAAGTTGTCAGCGTCGGCGGGATCGACACTCAGCGATGACAGGGTCTCACTTCCGAACTCGTTCCAGCGCGCGACCCGGGACCGCGGCGTCACCTCCGCGGTGGAAAAGCTTTGGACAGCGCCACTCATTCCCGTTCCCCCAGAAGAGTCTTCTTTGTTGCGGCGGGATCTTGCGCCTACTCAGCGTGGATGCCTCATTCCGATACACCCCCAGCGCAGCGGATCACACCTGCCCAGCCTGAAGTGTGCACTACAACTTGCGGTTGCGCCATCTGTGGTCCCGGAGGCACCTGGCAGTTTCACAGCCCGGCTCGCGAACTTCGCACGCAGTGAAAAGTGGATCGACTGTTGCAAATTTCCAATAGAAGTAAGGAGCCGTTGCGGTCAGACGACTCAGACGCAAACCTGATCACCGGCCGCCAAAGAGCGCCGAGCTTCTACCTCGAAATCGGTCCGCAAAATCCGCGTCACTTCTCACGACATGAGTGGCGCGGCGAGCCTTCACCGCGGAGCGCTTCGAGCTGTTGTCGCGAAAGTTCGGGTAGAAGTAGTTTCCGTCCAAGAAGAGTTACAGGGGCGTCGCTAGCCTTCTCGACGTCGTCGGCGACTTGACCGCCGACGAAAAGTAGGGGGGGTCGTGCGAGTACTCAGGTGTGCAACTGCTTTTTCGCCTCAGCTAGCTGTGTCGTCAGTGCTGAGTTTGGCAATTATGCCGGTGGCAGCAACTGCCAACGAAGCTGGCCAAACCGATCCGCCCGGTGTCTCTGCGCAACCCTCGGCGCCCGCTTCGGCTGCTGAGACAAATCCTTCGGCGAATCTGAACGAGATCGTAGTGACGGCGCAGTTCCGCAAGGAGACGGTGCAGGATACGCCACTCGCCATCACCGCTTTGAACTCGGCGATGCTGGAGGATAAGGGGGCGGTGGACCTTGCTGGGGTTGGTGACCTCGCGCCCAACGTGTCGTTGTCGAAAGGTTCGCAAGGCGGCAGTTTTGGCCAGATGGCGAGCATCTTCATCCGCGGCGTCGGGCAGACGGACCCGCACTTCGCGCAGGAGCCCGGCGTCGGCATCTATGTCGACGACGTCTATTACGGCGTGGTGAGCGGGGCGATTTTCCAGCTCCTGGATGTTGACCGCGTCGAAGTGCTACGCGGCCCGCAGGGCACCTTGTCGGGGAAGAACTCGATCGGTGGCTCGATCAAGCTGTATGCGAAGAGGCCCGGTCCCGACTCCGACGGCAATGCCGAGCTGTCGTACGGCAGTTACGACCATGTTGGAGCCCGGGCCGCCGGCAACATCACCTTTGTCGACGGGAAGCTCTTTGGACGCCTCTCGGCAGCCGCGACACGGGCTGACGGCTATCTGGACCGGCTGGATTATGCTTGCGTGACGGGCACGTCGCCGAGCAAGCGGCTCGGCGGGAGCTGCAAAATCGGCAGTGAGGGCGGCCAGAACACAATAACCGGGCGCGCGTCTTTGCGCTGGATAGCAAGTGACCGAATAGAAGACACACTGACCGCCGATGTCATCGACGACACCTCCGAGAACCCGGCGTTCAAGCAGACCCTTCAGTCAGCGGCGTGGGCCGGTAATGCAAACTACCTTACGCCCCGCAACAGCTACACCAACTACGAGGACTACACTGCGATCTCCCGCGCAGGGGTGTCCGCCGGTACTCAATATTCCATGCCGACCACCACACCCCTGCACGGATGGGGAATGTCGAATGCATTGCACTTTGACCTGACGGATTGGCTGCGCCTCGACTCGATCACCGCCGAGCGACAGTCCACAGTCACGTTTTCGGCAACTCAGGAACGCTCGCCGGCAAGCATGTCCGATCAAGTCTGGCGTCTGGCACACCGGCAGTTCACGCAGGAGCTACGCCTTACCGGCGAGTTCGGCAAACTTGTCGAGTGGACGGTGGGCGGGTTCTATTACGATGCTTCCGGCGTGGGGGACGCCCGTATCAATATTCCATTCGGGCTTTCGCCAGGCGGCGGCGATGGCGGGTTGGGCATTGCGCAGGATTTCATCTTCATCGATCCTGTCAAGACGCAATCGAAGTCGGTATTCATTCACACGACCTTCCATCCGAGCGCATCGCTTGGCGACAAGCTGGGGATCACGCTTGATGGCCGGTGGTCCGATGATTCAAAGAAGTACACGTTCAATCACCTGGATACTGCGGGCAACCCAGCGCCGCAGCAGTTGGGTCTCCAAAATCTGTCCGTCTTGTATAAGGATGCTCGCTACGACTATCGCCTTGGCATCGACTACAAGTGGACGCAAGCCATTTTGACCTATGCTCAAGTGTCGACAGGCTACAAGGGCGGCGGTGTCAATCCGCGGCCGTTCTTCACCACCCAGGCCATCACCTACAATCCGGAAATCCTGACTGCGTATGAAGTTGGTTTGAAAGGCCAGTTCTTTGATCGGCACCTGACTTTGAATGTCGCAGGCTTTTACGATCGCTATGACGACTTCCAGGGTCAGCTTCATGCGTGCGACGCATTCTCGCCTTTCCCTGGCGCACCTTGTGGCATGACCACCAATGTCGGCGATGCGCACGTCAAGGGGGTCGAAATCGAATCCCAGCTGCACATCCTGGGCGGGCTGAGCCTGGACACTTCCCTGGGCTGGCTCGACTTCAACTACACGAGAACTGACCCCGCAAGCGACATCCTGCTGAGCGACAAGAATGTCTACTCGCCCGACTTCACGGCCAGCGCCGGCATTCAGTATGTGCTTGGTCTCGGCCAGCTGGGCGGCACGCTGACGCCCCGTCTCGACTACAGCTATCGCGCGTCGATGTTTGGTGACTTTACCAACCAGGACGCCTCGAAGATCGCGTCGGTTGGTTTGCTTAACGCGCGGCTGACCTGGGCCAATGAGAAGAGCAACTGGCAAGCCTCGCTTGCGTTCAACAACCTGCTCGATCGTTTCTATTACCAGAGCGTCGTACCGTCCAATCCATTGTTCTCCTCACAGCTTGGAGGTGTCGGGCCGCCGCGCGAGATCCTCTTCGCGATCCGGCGCAACTTCTAGCGTTGAGCGGTGCTCTCGGGTTGCCGATCCGGTGATGGCGGCCGCGCGCGTAGCGGAAGACCCTCGGGAGCCGGTCCGACACAATCCGCTGCTGAAACGGCGAAGAGCTGGAATGCTACGGATCAGGATCAATTCGGGCTTTGATCGCTGGGATGCAAGAACCAGCCATGTACGGTAAAGAAGCAGAAGTGCGGTTTCCGGAGGAATGCAAAGCATGTCCAGTTCTGGCCCGGCCCGCGCGCGGACGCCAAGCGTGACGGCTCTGATACGCGTCCTTGTAGGCATCGTCGTCATTGCCGGCGGCACCTCCGCGGGGATTGCGCAAACGAAAGACATCCGTATCGAGTTGAGCTCGAGCGCGGTCGACGCGAACCAGGCCAGGCGGATCCTCGCCATGAAGCAATATATCGGGGAGCAGAGGGGCGTCAAAATCACGCTCCACGTGTCCGACGCTGGGATGAGCGTCGACAAGCAGATCTCGGACATTCAAATCGCGACCGTCAAACATCCGGACATCATTCTGATTGATCCTGTGGATGCCGTTGGCATCCTGCCGGCCGTAAAGACGGCGCAGGCTGCAGGCATCAAGCTCTTCAACATCCGCCCCGCTGCGTCCGACCCGGCCGGCCTCTACGCCGGCACTTCCGGGTTTTCGTTCGAGTCGAAATATACCGAGAACATGACTGCGTGGATTGAGAGCCTGCTAGCCGCGCAGCCCAAACTGCGGCTCAAGGCCGGTCTTCTCTACGGCGCGGCTGCGCATACTGAGCAGCTCCCCCGCGCGGATATCGTCAAGAAGATCGCCAAGGCCCACCCGGATCGCGTTCAGGTCGTCGCCGAAAAATTCGCAGAATGGTCACTGGAGATCGCCCAGAACGCCACGGCCGACTTCATGACCGCCCATCCCGACTTGAACCTTATCGTCGCCGCCAATCAGCAGATGGCCATGGGTGCGGCGAACGCAATCGCCAGCGCCGGCAAGACGGGCACGATCTATATCGGCACGTACGACCTCGACGTGCCGACCGTGCGCGCGATCCTCAACGGCAAGATCTCGTTCACCACCGGCCTTGAATTTCCCGCCACCGGGCGCTCACTCGTCAAGGCGGCGGTCGAAATCGTCCAAGGCACGTATGCTGGCACGCTCGAACTGCCGCCGATCTATGCGGTCTCCAGCCGTAACGCGGCCGAGATCCTTCCCAAGCTTGCGCCGTAACAGCACCCGAAGTAGCAAATGGACGAAGGCAGTTTTCGTAGATGCAATACCGAATAGTCAACATAGGGGAAGTCTTCCTCCTGAGAGTTGTCCTTGCGAACCGCGCCGCATTCTTCGCATTCGTACTCGCGGTGTTTCTCTCCTTCGCTAGTCCATATTTCCTGATCCCGGGCAATCTCTTCAATCTGCTGGACCAGATCGTCGTATTCACGGTCGTTGCCCTTGCCGCCACCTTCGTGGTGGGTGCTGGCGAAATTGACCTGTCGATTATCGGCATCGTGCCGCTGGTTGGCGCGGTTGTCGCCTGGCTGATGGTCCATTGGGGCTGGCCCGTCTCGGGCGCAATCGCCTGCGGGCTGGCCATCGGTGCTCTCTGCGGCATGCTGAACGCCGGAGCCATCGCGTTGCTCCGCCTGCCGTCTTTCATCGTGACGCTCGCGACTGGTGCGATCTTTCAGGGCCTCATGTACATGATTACGAACATGAGCCCGATCACCGGTCTGCCGGACCCGTTCGCCTTCCTGGGGCAGGGGCGCATCGGTCCTCTCACAATGCCCACTATTATCCTGCTGCCCCTCATCGTCGTGATGGTGGTGGCTCAGAAGACCACCGTGCTCTCCCAGCACCTGATTGCGCTGGCAAACAATCCGGAAGCAGTGCGTGTGGCTGGCATCCAGATTGGTTGGCTGCGTTTCAAGCTCTTTACGATGATGGGATTCTTCTGCGGGCTCGCCGGCATCATCCTGACCGCGCGCTCGGCTTCAGCGCAGATTGGCGCGGGCGCTAACCTGCTGCTGCTGGTCGTGGCGGCGGTCGTGATCGGCGGCACCCCGATTGTCGGGGGCAAGCTGCTCGTTCTCGGGACCGTATTCGGCTCATTGACGATCGGCTTGATCAACAATGGATTGAACCTCGTCGGGTTTCCGACAACGTTGCAGACCGCCACACAGGGGCTCGTCATTCTGCTGGCGCTCTACAGCGACTCCCAAACCGCCTCCATTCAGAATCGGTTCGCCAAACGCATGATCCGCCGCGAGTGGGAGCGGGCGAAATGACGACCACCGATGACACCAGGCCCGTTGCCTCGATGCGCGGGATCGATGTCCTGTTTGGTGGCGTCCACGCCGTCGATAACGTCGACCTCGATCTTTATCCTGGTCAGGTCCTCGCGCTCCTGGGCCACAACGGCGCGGGCAAGTCGACACTGGCAGGCGTGCTCTCCGGTTCGGTGCCATGCGATCAGGGCAGCATCGAGATCGATGGCAAGCCTGTGAACATCAGGACACCGCGCATGGCCCGCCACGCGGGCGTCGAGACGATCTATCAGACACTGGCGCTCGCCGATAACCTCGATGCCGCAGCAAACATCTTCCTCGGGCGCGAGCTGCGTACGCTCGGTATTTTCCGCCGCCAGTCGCAGATGCGAAGAGCAGCAGTCGATGTGCTCCAGCGCATCAACCCGCGGTTCCGGAATTTCGACAACCTTGTGCGGACGTTTTCGGGAGGCCAACGACAGTCGATCGCTATCGCACGGGCCGTGCTGTTCAAGGCACGTGTCGTGATCCTGGATGAGCCGACGGCGGCGCTTGGACCAAACGAGACGCTGCTGTTCAAGGACCTGATCCGGCGGTTGCGCGGCGAGGGCGTCGCCATCCTGCTCATCAGCCACGATATTCACGACGTCTTCGAGCTCGCCGACAAGATTGTGGTCATGGCGGATGGCAAGATCGTCGGCCGCCTCAACACTCACGAAGTCACGAAGGATCACGTGCTCTCACTCATCATCATGGGTGGAGGCACTGGCGACACACCGGATCGACCGCGAGGCCTGCGGCCGATCGACCAGGGCTGCTGAACAATGATGGAGAATGCGACGATGGCGGGTCACGACTCGAGCGGCTTCGAGCCGCTTTTCAACGGTGTCGATTTGACAGGTTGGTTCGTGGCGCCCCGGAGCTACGGCGAGATATGGCCGGGCGGTCCTACACTCATGGAGGCTTATCCGAGTTTTGTATCGTCTGACTACAATGAACGGGCGGCCGAACATCCCGCGCGCTGGACGGTCGAGGATGGCGCAATCGTCGGACGACAGCATCCGCCCGGCAGTGGCTGGGGTGGGTATCTCGTCAGCGAAAAGAAATATGGCGATTTCGAGCTCATATTGGAGGCGAATCCTGATTGGCCAGCCGATACAGGAATCATGCTGCGCAAGCGGCCTCACGACTTCGCAGGACTGCAGGTTCTGCTCGATCACCGGCAGTCGGGCTCGATCGGCGGCTTTTATGGAAACGGCATCAGCGGGTTCCACGCCGTGCCGTTCGCGCTCGACGCGGTCTACGACAGCGCAGGCCGTCCGGTCGGGCTGCGTGAAGAAGATCCAGCGACGTCGATCGAGCCATTCTCGCTGGCCAAGCGCGACATGCTCACGTACGCGTGCAGTATCGAGGAGTTCCTTGCAGCCTGGCGGTTCCTCGACTGGAATGAATTTCGAATCCGGGTCGTAGGCGAAAAACCCTTGGTCGATGTGTGGATCAACGGCGTGAAGATCGCATCGATCGACCTCGCAACTCTCGTCTTTCCTAACTACGATTCGAACGCGGTTGCCGCGCTACTCGGCCGCGAAGGTCATCTCGCGTTCGAGGTCCACGATACCGACTCCTTGCTGAAGGAGCGTCGATGGGGGCGGGATGCGGCATGCCGGTGGCGGAACATTCGGATAAAAGAGCTGAGAGCGCGATGAGCATCTCGCGCGAAATCCGCTGGGGTATCCTTGGCCCGGGCTTGATCGCCGGTCTGTTCGCCGCCGATCTTGCCCGCACGCCCGGGGCTCGGTGTGTTGCCGTCGCGTCCCGTGACGCAGAGCGCGCGCGGGCATTTGCCGCGCGCTTTGGCGCGAGCCGGCACTACACAGACTACGAGGCCCTCACGCACGACCCTGACGTCGACATCGTCTATGTCGCGACACCTCATAGCCACCACTTCGAGCACGTGAAGCGCATGCTTGCAGGCGGCAAGCCCGTTCTCGTCGAAAAACCTTTCACGATGACGGCCGTCGAGGCCGAGGAGTTGATTGCACGCGCGCGTGACCGGCGGATCTTTCTCATGGATGCCTTGTGGACACTGTGTAATCCACTCATGCGCGACCTCATCAGGCGTATTCGGGAAGGTCAAATCGGGGTACCGCGCGCGTTCTCCGCGACGATCGGACCGCTCGGGGGTATCCCGCTCGGTCACCGGGTGGAGGACCCGGCTCTGGGCGGCAGCTTCATGCTCGAATGTCTTGTTTATCCGCTGTACATCCTCGCTGCGATGGCGCCCGAACTTGCCAGGGCCGACCAGATATTCGCTGCCTCGGTGGTGACCCCGCGCGGCGTTGACACCTACGCCGCGTTGTCGTTGTCCTCGTCGGCCGGGCTTGCAAATATGAGCGGCGGCTACGCAATCGGAACGCAAGGTTTGGGCTTATCGACGTTCCATTTGATTGGGGATCGCGGCTGGCTCCAGATCGACGATAACGTCTTCAACCCGGGGCGGGCGACCGTGAGCGCGGGTGCGAAGGCGCCCGTGGTCCTGAATGAGCCACTGAACGCGCAGGGCTATCGCTGGGAGATCGAGGAGGCCAGCCGTTGCATCCGCGCAGGTGAGGTCGAGAGCCCTTTGGTTCCGCACGAACTGACGCTCGGCGTCATGCGGCTTCTCGACCGCGGCCGGGCAGCTGCAGGGCTGCGAGCATCGTGATGAAGATATCTCCCCGAGGACTGTCGCTGGGCCAGCGCTGCCAAGTCTGGGTGCACGACATCAGAAGTGGGGATGACGATCTCATTTTTGAGACGCGTGAGTTACTCCTGGAGGCACCGAACTGGACCGTGCAGGGCGAGGCGCTCATCCTCAACGGAGCCGGCAAGTTGTGGCGCATTCCCCTCGCTAGCCGAGAGCTAGAGGCCGTTGAGATAAACGGCGTCCCGCCGCTCAACAATGACCATGTTCTCGACCCCGATGGCGAGCACATCTTCCTGTCAGCCTTCGACGACTGGCAGCTTTACCGAGCGCCTTTGATCGGTGGAACCGCAGTCCGGATCACCGGTAGCGAGACCGATGGGGAGCTCATGCATTTCCTGCACGGTGTGTCGCCGAACGGCAGGCAGCTGGCTTTCGTTGGAGTTCGCGCCGACGGAGACGGGGCGCTCAACGCGATCTCTGCCGAGATATACACTATCGGCGCCGATGGCACCGGTTGCAGGCGGATCACCAGCGGTGGTGGCCGAGCCGACGGTCCGGAGTACAGCCCGGATGGTGCCTGGCTCTACTTCAATACAGAGGCATTCTCTGGCCACGCCCAGATTGGGCGGATGCGGCCGGATGGCTCGGATCTAGGTCGACTGACCTCCAGCGAGACCGTCGACTGGTTTCCCCATCTATCGCCGGATGGTCGCACAGCTGTGTACCTGGCGTACCCGCGTGGGACCGTCGGGCATCCACCAGACCTTTGGGTCGAGCTAATGGTTGTTCGCGACGGGCGATGGGCACACCCAAGGAGCGCCGTGCGACTGTTCGGAGGGCAGGGGACGATTAATGTCAGCAGTTGGGCGCCTGACAGCCATCGCTTCGCATACGTAGCCTACCCAATCGAATAACCGGAGCCACACCGCCTCGTCCGATCGCGAGCCGCTGTGCTCCCTATGCATGTCGCTTGTTCCCTTCTCGATCGCATACACCCGAAGTGGCAAGTTGCCAAGCCGGCAGCGAATGGAACCGGATCCGGCCGGGCATCTGAAGAGGTGACTGCTGTGCGCAGACAGGGGCTTTCTCAACGGCCTGCTAGGTCGATCAGTGCGCGGCACTGGCCACGCGAGCATGCTTCCGCTCGTTGAAGAGGACGCCGAACAGCAACAGGGCGCAGAAGCCGACGGCCGCCGACACCAGCCAGAGCACCATCCAATTCGGTCCAGACGCTCCCGCGGTCATGTTGAAAACGACGCCCGCCACGTTCGATCCAATCAACGCCCCAAACCCCGCGGTCAGCACCATGAAGAAAGATTGCGCTCGTGCGCGCGCTTCGGCTGGGAAACGCACGTTCATGTAGATCTGTCCCGCCACGAGGAAGAAATCCTGACAGACACCGTGAAGAAGAATGCTGATGATCAGCACCGACATGATCGGACCCGACTCTGGCGCGCCGAACGCGAAGAGCAGGTAGCGCACTCCCCAGGCGGCCATACCCATGACGATAACTGCCTTGATCCCAAAGCGAAGCAGGAGCGACGGCAATATCAACAGGCACAGGATTTCCGATACTTGGCCGAGGGTCTGGATGGCTGCAGGCTCGAACGATTGGCCGAGCAACGTCACGTGTGCCTTGATTGCGTCCAGAAACGCGTTGCTATAGGCAAAATAGAACGAGATCGGTGTCATGATCACTAGCGATGCCAGCGCGAATGCCCAGAATGACCGACCTTTGACTTCTCTCAGCACATCGAGTCCGAGCAAGCGCGAAACCGACATCCGCTGCGCGCCCACGCTGGCTGCGGGCGGAGTGTCGGGAAGGCTAAAGGCGTACAACCCCAGTGCGGCGCCGAGGAACGTAGCGACGTGAATCGGCCAAACAGTTGCCGCCGCACCAGCTCTGGTACCCACTACAACACCTGTGACGATCCAGCCAAGCGTGCCGAACAGCCGCACACGGGCGAACTGTCGGGGCGCGTCCGTCATGTTCCCGAAAGCGATCGTGTTGGTCAGGGGGATCGTCGGCGTGTAGAGGCAGAGATGGACTAGAAGCACGAACAGGAAGAGCGGCTCCGAAGTAGTGATCTGTCCGAGTATGTAGAGGAAGAGAGCCGAAGCAAGCGCCAGCACGCCCAGCAGCTTCTGCGCAGAGAAGCATCGATCTGCGAGCGCACCGACAACCAGCGAAGAAAGGATAACTGCAAGGCCCTGCAGGCTATATGCCGTCGCGATGACCGCATCGAAATGCAGGCCCTTGCTCATGTACGTTCCGAGCGTCATGTACCATGAACCGAGCATGCCGTATTGGAGAAAGGTCAGGACAGATAACCTGAGGCTGATGCCTTTAGCCTTTTTTGCCCTTTCCAAGATACGCCCGGCGAAATGCTGTGAGAAGAAAATACACGAAAGTGGCTTTAGCCCACCGCTGGGTGCAGCGCTCCGTCATGCCGCAGCCGATCAAAACACGATAGAAATCGCCGGAATGAGTGGTCGTGCGAGTGACGTGAGGGGATGGGTGCGGGCGCGCGAAGTGTTGCTCATTCCTTTCGTTATCTGGACGCGATGGCGTCGGCCTGCGGAAGGAGTTCGGCGAGACTGACCGTACGGCGCTCTGCCGCTGCGGTCATGGCGGCCAGCATGACTCGCGAAACGTGCACGGCCGTCGCCGCATTCGCGACCGGCGGCTGTTTTCCCGCCTCGACGCAGTCGAGCCAGTGGTTGTGAGCGGTGCCGATGGCCGGCACGGTCAAGGTGCGTTGTTCGGGCGGCGCCGCGCCGGGGCGCAGGTCGCGCGTGCCGGTGCAGGTCGGTTCCGAACCAGCCGAGAAATCCAGTCTGCCGGCGGATCCATGCACGGAAAATGTCCATGTGATTGCCGGATCACACCAGCTGGCCCCTGCGGTGGCAATGACACCGGCGTCCGTCTCTAGGATCAAACTCGCCGTATCTTCCAGTCGCGTCGGCTTCTCGATCGTTGCCAGCCTGGCAGTCACTGATTTGATCGGGCCGAGCACCCCAACGACCGCGGCAACCGCGTATACGCCGATGTCCATCAGCGCGCCGCCGCCCGCCTTGTCCTGATCGAAGAACCAAAGGTCGGTTGGACTTGTCTCGCCGAGGAGTGCTGCGATCTGTTCATAATAGGTTTCGGGGCCACCATGGCTCGTGTGCGCGCGCATTCCGGTGGGCCGTCCGACGAGTCCGTCGTCCAGTGCCATCCGCAACGACGCAAGCTCCGCCCCGAAGTGCGGCAGGCACATGACCGTGATGTTGGGGGCCTGCTCGCAGGCGGCAGAAAAAGCGGTGATCTCATCGCGCTTCGTAGACAGCGGCTTCTGCATCATCAGGTGCTTGCCCGCTTGAATAGAGCGAATGCCCCATTCGACGTGCGCACTATCGGGAGTGGACACCACGACTGCATCGATGTCGGGATCGTCGATCACCTCGGCATAGGACGTTGTCGTCTGCGCAACGGTGAAACGCTCGGCCAGGAGATCGAGTCGGGCTCGAGTCCGTCCCGCGATCTTGGTCACGCGACAGCGTTCAGGCATTGCCGCAAGCTCCGGCAGGTGCATGCTGGCCGCGATTCCCCCCGCGCCGATCAGTCCCACCCTCGTGAAGCTTCTGCTTCGTTCTTGCACAGTCACCAGGCCTCGTCGTAGACGCGCGCTTCCCTGATGAGGCCGTCGTTGCCGACTTCGTAACAGGCGGCGCCCGCATGCACGCGGTTCGTAGGATGGTTCGGATCGATGATATTGAACTCGAGCACGTAAGTGCTGCCGTTGGTGAAGCCGTTCAGCCGCTCGATGTTGGCACCGTGCTGGCCCGACTCGCTTCCACCGGCGTCGTGATCGATGATCCCGAACATCTGGACGAGAACATGCCGAATGGCATCACGGCCCTCGTAGATCCCCATGCCGAGGCCTTTGGACAGATCGGTACTTTCGCCGTGCCCGTCGAAGCGCGCAGTGGGCGAGAAGGTTTCCGCCATCGCTGCCGCATCCCCGCCGGTGAGCGCTGCCTGATAGCGCGCCAGGGCGGGCATATAAGGCTCAAGGCCGAGATTGTCGTCGAGGATTCGGTTGCGAACGTGCTGCACACCGTCGAGGCGTGCGCGGCGATAATAGAGCCGGGCCTTGCTGGCCTTCGCGCCTTTCAGCTCGATCACGGCAAGGACGTTCAACAGCCTGTCCTCCCCCTGCTTGACGATGTGCAAGCTGTACTCTGCGCCGCAGAACCCGCCCCCCTTGCCGACGGTGACGTGGTCCAGCGCGACCGACCGCAAGGTTCCGAGCCGCACCGGTCCCCAGTTTCGCACCAACTGCTCGAACCCGCTGTCGACGTGACGTCCCGAAAAAGGATCATCGATGTCGGCGGGTCCGGCAAAGATGGCGCGCACGCCGTCAGGCGAGCCAGCCGCAAGTCCGTCGATCAAATTCCGGGCGAGCGTGGAATGAATGTCAGTCACGCGACACCTTGCCTGTCAGCCGCGGCGGGAATGCCGTTGAACGCAATCACGTCCTTGAACCAGCGAAAGCTGCTCTTCGGCGTTCGCTCGCCGGTCGGGTAATGCACGTAGACCAAACCGAAGCGTATCGAATAACCAAATGACCACTCGAAGTTGTCCATGAGACTCCAGGCCCAATAACCCCGCAGGTCCACGCCGGCCGCAATCGCTGCGTGCGCGGCTCGGATATGGGCGTCGAGATAGGTGACGCGCTCAGGATCTCTGGAGGCGCCGTCTTGATCGAGGTAGTCCGCAGCGGCGAAGCCGTTTTCGCTGATATAGAGGGGGAGCCCGGGATAGTCGGAGCTCAGGCGCACCAGCAGGTCGTGCAGTCCCGCCGCATACACCGGCCACCCCATTGCTGTTTTTGTAACGGTACACGGTGTGACGTCGACGATCGGCAGCCCGAATGCGAGCGGCGAGCTCGGGCCGCCCTCGAAGCCCTGGGCGCGAATCGCAGCGAGGCGCTCCGGAGCGCAGATCCAGCGCGGGTGGTAGCTATTGATTGACAGGAAGTCGCAGCCTTTGGCAATGCGCTCAAGATCGCCGTGTCGGACCAGCCCGCCACCGGGCCGCCAAAGGGCACCGGGAGCGCCGAGATTGGCTGGATAATGCCCCGCGAACAACGGCGAAAGAAAGGAGCCGTTGAGCTGCGCGTCAGCTATCGCCGCAGCTGCCACATCATCCGGGTGATCGGACGCCGGATAGATGTGCATCAGATTGAGAGCGATACCGATCTTTGCCCCGGGCTGCCGCGTACGGAGCTGTTCCACGGCGGCGGCGTGCGAAAGTAGCAGATGGTGATGCGCGGCAGCGGCTGCGTGTTCGTCAGCAATTCCGGGCGCGTGCACGCCGATCCGATGGCCCAGGTAAGCCGAGCACCAGGGTTCGTTCAACGTTGTCCAGACCTGCACACAGTCTCCGAACGCATCGAACAGGATCGCGGCATAGTCGGCGAACGCATCGATGATCTCTCGATTCGTCCAGCCCCCGTTGTCCTGAAGAGCTTGCGGAAGATCCCAGTGATATAGCGTGGGTACGGGTTTGATCCGCCGCGCGATGCAGCCGTCGATCAATCGATTGTAAAAGGCGATGCCGGCCTGATTCGCTTGCCCGCGGCCGCCTGGCTGCACGCGCGGCCATGCGATGGAAAAGCGATAGACTTGGACGCCCAGATCGGCAAGTAGATCCAGGTCCTCATCCAGCCGATGATAGTGGTCGCAAGCGATGTCGCCCGTATCGCCGTTCGAGACGCGCCCGGGCTCGTGGCTGAAGGTGTCCCAGATTGAGCGCCCGCGGCCGTCTTCATTCGCGGCGCCCTCAATCTGGTAGGAAGCAGTGGAGACGCCCCAACTGAAGCCCGCTGGGAAACTGACCGGAGGGAGACGGCCCGCGGGGGGCTTCCGTTCGAACAACGCGCTGATCCTCTCGCTGGCACAAAAACGCTGCCAATGGTCTGGAACGAATCGTCCAGACGCATTGTCCGGAGTTCGTTCACAGCACATTACAAAGCTAGTACTAGGTAGATACTACTCCGCGATGCATATGCGTCAAGTCTCCGGCCGGTGGGGCTCAGGACCGCAGCCGTGTTGCAGCGTTGGGTGATGCGCGGGCTAGACTAGGTTGCACAATGTGCCCGCGAGGGAGAGATGCCTGATGCCTCGACGCCGAAGAACACGGCGCGTGCGGCCCAACGCTCGCGGCGACCAGAGCCGAGAAACGATTCTGGATGTCGCGGAGCGCCACTTCGGCGATCGCGGATTCCGCGGCGTTTCAACTGCCGCGATCGCTGAGGATGCTGGCATTTCGGACCCTGGACTGCTCCACCATTACGGTTCGAAGGAGGGTCTGCTGCGCGCGCTTCTGAATCAGCGCTTTTCGCTGGACGCGCCCAAGCTGCGCGATGGCGTAACCATATCAACCCGCGACCTCCTTGCGTTGATCGAGGGCATTGTCATCGAAAATTGCGAACGCCGGGCCGGAGTCAGGCTGATGATGGTCCTGCTCGGCGAGAGCATCTCGGACGAGCACCCCACGCATGATCATTTTCAGCGACGTTACGCCCGCGTGCGTCAGATCCTTTCCCAGCACGTGCGTGACGGGCGTGCCGCCGGGGAAATCCGTTCCGATATCGTGCCGGAACAGTTGGCGACGGTGCTGATCGCCATCATGGATGGCCTGCAGCTGCAGTGGTTGCTCGACGAGCAAGTCGACATGGCGAGCGCCGTCAAGCTTTTTGTGGAGATGATCGCACCTGCTATAGCGAATCGCGGTGGATCCGCCTCGACATCCAAGCGGGACTGAATTTCTATCGTGGTGCTTCTTGCTGCGTGCCTCACGGCATCGCCAAATCCACGTGCCTCCGCCGTGCGTTGCCATACGGGCGCTTGAGCTGTTCGCGTGCGGTGAGGATGAGCTTGCCGTAATCCGAGTCCGTCTCGCCCAGTTCAGCGCCAATCAGGAGCAGCGTGACATGCGTGCGAGTTTCTGCCTCGCCGAGGGCCGGAATGCTCGCCAGGTTCACAGTCCGCACGCCGCGATTCACCGCGAAGCGCAAGTGCTCGAGCCAGAGCGATCTGGGAAATGTGGCGGGGCAATCTCGTGTACGTGGCGATCGAGAAGTCGGTGGAACTGCCGTTCGCATGTGCGGAGGTAATTGCGCAATATGCATGCAAGAGGCATATTGATGCATATGAGAACGACGTTGATCATCGACGATGAACTGCTGGCGAAGGCGCAGCAGCTGAGTGGCCTCCAAGAAAAGACCGCCGTCTTGCATGCTGGTCTGCAGGCGCTGATTGCCCGCGAGAACGCCCGCCGTCTGGCGGCGCTCGGAGGAACTGAGAAGGCATTGAAGCCGATTCCCCGAAGGCGTGCGCGCGGCAGCCGCTGACGTTTCGCCGTGCTCGTCGACACCTCCGTGTGGGTCGATCATCTGCGACGTCGCAACGAGACGCTTGTTGAGATCCTTGAGCAGGCTCAGGTGTGGATCCACCCGTTTGTGATTGGCGAGCTGGCCTGCGGCAACTTGGCCAGTCGAGCGGTGCTGTTGGACTTGCTTGCAGAGCTGCCGCACCTTCCAATGGTCAGCCACACTGAAGTGCTGTCGTTTATCGAGGCAAGACGCTTGATGGGGCGCGGGCTCGGCTGGATCGACGTGCATCTGCTGGCTTCGGCAACTCTCGCGAAGCTTCCCTTTTGGACAGTCGATCGGCAACTTGCGGCCGTCGCGCACGAACTTGGCGTCGGATCCCGGAATTGATCCCTCCTGGGCTTCTCTCGGCTTCTGCGAACCTGTGCTACGATCGCGGCCCCGTGATTCGCGCGGTTCTACTGCCAAATGAACTGCCAAATCCGGGTGCTGGAAAGGATTGGAAAGGACTGGCTGAAGGTGGCGATTCAGTAGCGTATTGATTGCTGGAGTCACCTGCGCGGGTTCGAATCCCACTCTCCGCCATTCTTCCTCGTCGCTTCCTTTCACTTGCGCCGCCTGCGGCAGTCGCGAATCCACTGTTCAGCTGGATTTGGCCCCTCATCATCGCGTCTTCTAGGGATTTGGTGCCGCGGGCGCGGGCCTCTAAACAAGAGCCGGCGGGCGAATCCTCACCGAAAAATCACACTGGCGATGGCAGCGCTCCCACACAAATCTGGCAGCGCTGCCAAAATATGTGGTAGCGCTGCCAAAATATGCTAGATTCGGCTCGGGGAGCAAGGGGGCGGGAGCACCTCGAGCTGCAGAGTGAGTATTCAGGAACACCGGCCACGATGAAGTCGCCTGACACGTTGCTCGATGCATCGGCGCGCAAAGTCCTGCGACGCCTGGTGCCGTTCCTGGTGCTGTGCTACGCCACGTCGTATCTGAATCGGGTCAACATCGGCTTCGCCAAGCTCGAAATGCTCGACGACCTGTCGTTCAGCGAGACGGTGTTCGGCATGGGCGCGGGGTTGTTCTTCGTGGGGTACTTCCTGTTCGAAGTGCCGAGCAACATGCTCCTGCATCGCTTCGGTGCGAACCGCTGGATCGCGCGAATCATGATTTCCTGGGGGGTGTTGTCCGCAGGATTTGCGTTCGTCGGCGGTGCGCAGTCGTTCTACGTGCTGCGCTTTCTGCTCGGAATCGCCGAAGCAGGATTCTATCCAGGCGTCATTTTCTACCTGAGTTACTGGGTGCCGTCGGCATATCGCGGCCGGGCGATCGCCATGATGATGTCGGCGATCCCGCTCTCCGCGATCGTGGGAAACCCCTTGTCGGGCTGGATCATGGATGGAATGCAGGGCGTGGCGGGACTCGCCGGCTGGAAGTGGATGTTCATTCTGGAAGCCATTCCGGCTGTGCTGATGGGAGTCGCCGTGTTGTTCTATCTGGACAACTCGATCGCCGCTGCAAAATGGCTGAGCCAGAGCGAGAAGATGGCGCTGGAAGCCGAGCTCGTCCGCGAGCGCGCGACGCAGATGCGTGGCGTGGAAGAGGGGGCTTCTGCCTTCAAGGACTCGCGAATCTGGCTGATGTGCCTGATCTATTTCTGCTTCGTGATGGGTCAGTACGGCCTGACGTTCTGGATGCCGACGCTCATCAGGGCTGTCGGTGTCACCGGCAATCTGAAGATCGGCGCGCTGAGCGCCATTCCCTACATCGTGACGTTGATCGCGATGAACGTGCTCGGAAGAAGCGCGGATCGACACCGTGAGCGACGCTGGCATCTCGTGGTGCCCGCTCTCGTCGGCGCCGTGGGTTTCGGTCTGGCCCCGATCGTGCCCGGTGTCGGCCTCGCCATTGTCGCGCTGTCGCTGGCTGCCGCGGGTGCGATTTCCTGCGCTCCGCTCTTCTGGTCACTGCCGACCGCGTTTCTGAGCGGCGCGGCCGCCGCAGTGGGTATCGCGGTGATCAACTCGGTCGGCAATCTCGCGGGTTTCGCGGCGCCGTACATGATCGGTGTCATCACCGACGCTACGGGCAGCGCGGAATTCGGCATGTACGTGATCGGCGGCGGGCTGGTCCTGGGCGCTCTCGCCGTATGGGCGACGCCCGCGCGAATGGTCAATAGATAGCAATACACACAAGGTCGGTCGGAGTGGGGCAAGCAGTAACTGTATTGGGCCTGGGGGCGATGGGCCTCGGCATGGCGCGGTCGCTGATGCGCGGCGGCTTCAATGTGGTCGGCTGCGACATCTCCGCCACTGCCATGGCGCGCTTTCGGTCCGTCGACGGACGCGTCATCGAGCAGCCTGCCCGAGCCGTATCCGGCTCGCAGGTCGTGGTTTGCGTCGTGGTGAACGCGGCGCAGATCGAAGACGTGTTGTTTGGCGCGGGCGGCGTCGCGGCGGAGATGACTTCCGACTGCGTATTCGTCGCGTGCTCGACCATGGCGCCGGATTTCGTACGACGTCTGGCTGCAAAGGTGGAAGCGACGGGCTGCCACTATCTAGATGCGCCGATCAGCGGGGGCACCGTCCGTGCCGCCGAAGGCAAACTGACGATCATGGCGTCGGGAAGCGCCGCGGCGTTCGAGCGCGCGGACGCCGCATTGAACGCAATGGCAGCGAAAGTGTACCGGCTGGGCGACGCGGCGGGTGCCGGCGCTGCAATCAAAATGATCAATCAGCATCTGGCCGGCATTCATATCGCCGCCGCGGCAGAAGCGATGGTGTTCGCTGCGAAGCAGGGACTCGATCTCGCCAGGGTTTATGAGGTGATCACGGCATCCGCAGGCAACTCGTGGATGTTCGAGAACCGCGTGCCGCATATCGTGTCGGGCGACTACGCGCCGCACAGTGCTGTCGAAATCTTCATCAAGGATATGGGCATCGTGCAGGACATGGCGCGCGCCGCGCACTATCCGACGCCGCTCGCCGCCGCTGCATTGCAGATGTATCTGGCCGCCGCGGCCGCAGGCATGCGCGGGGAGGACGATGCGGCGGTTGCCAAAGTCTATGCGCAGCTCTCGAACACTCGACTGCCAGGGATGGACTGACGCATGCCGCGATTCGCCGCCAATCTCACCACGATGTTCAACGAGTGGCCGTTTCTCGAGCGCTTCGGCGCCGCGGCCGAAGCGGGCTTCAAGGCCGTGGAGTTCCTCTTTCCCTATGACTACCCCGCCCAGGCGATTGCCCAGCGATTGACCGACAACGGACTGACGCTCGCATTGTTCAACGTACCGCCTGGTGATTGGACAGCAGGCGAGCGTGGGCTGGCCGCGTTGACGGGACGGGAGGAAGAGTTCCGATCGGGCATCGACCGGGCGCTCGACTATGTCGCTGCGACGGGCGCCAAACAGATTCACCTGATGGCGGGAATCGCCGACCGCTCCTCGACGGAGGCGCAGGCCAACTATCGCCGCAGGGTCGCCCTTGCGGCGGAGCGGTTCGGCCGCGAGGGCGTCACGGTGATGGTCGAACCCATCAATGGTCGCGACATGCCGGGCTATTTCCTGAACGACTTCGGATTCGCGGTACGGCTGATCGAGGAGCTCGCGCTACCCAATCTGAAGCTGCAGTTCGATATCTACCACCGCCAGATCATGCACGGCGACGTGAGCGTTGCGTTGCGCAGTCTCATGCCGCTCATCGGCCATGTTCAGGTGGCAAGTGTGCCGTCGAGGAACGAGCCCGCAGGCGAAGAACTGAACCATCCTTTTTTCTTCAAGACCCTCGACGCTTTGGGCTATGAAGGTTTCGTCGGCTGCGAGTACATCCCGCGCGCCGGCACGCTCAACGGTCTGGGCTGGCTGGCTTCCGTGACGGCGGGGGCACGGTGACGGCGTTGGCCAGAATTGCATTGGGCTGTATCGGTGATGACTACACCGGTTCGTCGGACCTTGCCAATGCGCTGACGCGTGCGGGTCTGCGCACGATCCAGACGGTCGGCGTGCCCGACGACGACCTGGAACTGCCGGACGTGGATGCGGTGGTGATCGCACTGAAGAGTCGCTCGGTGCCCGCAGACGAAGCCGTCGCGATGACCTTGCCCGCGCACGCTTGGCTCAGAGCGCGTGGCGTGCGCCACCTGATGCTCAAGATCTGCTCCACCTTCGACTCCACGGACAGCGGCAATATCGGCCCGGTAATGGACGCGCTCGCGCCGGCAGCGGGCGCGTCACTCGTGCTGGTGAACTCGGCATTTCCCGAAGCACGACGCACCATCTATCGAGGAAATCTCTTCGTCGGCGACGTGCCGCTGAACGAGAGTCCTCTCAGAGATCATCCGTTGAATCCGATGCGCGACGCCAACCTGGTGCGCGTCCTCGCACGCCAGAGCCGCGCTCGCATCGGCCTGATCGGACTCGAGGATGTCGAAGCCGGTGCGGTTGCGATCCAATCGCGGATCGACGCTCTGGCGGCAACAGGGCATGGGGCGGCGATCGTGGACTCTGTGTTCGATCGTCAGCTCATTGATATCGGCCGCGTCGCGCTCGGGATGCGCCTGTCCGTGGGCGCTTCAGGTCTTGGCATCGGCCTCGCGAAGGCGCTGATCGAACAGGGCGGGACACTCGGCTCCGCGGCTCGGGAGCAGGCCCGCCCGATCGGCGGGCCGATCGCCATCCTTTCGGGCAGCTGCTCCGAGGCCACGCTCGGTCAAGTCGACGCAGCGGACGCATGGGCTCAAGTACTGCGGCTCGATGCTCAGAAGCTGCTCTCTGATCCCGGCGAGACACAGCGTGTAGTCGATTGGGCCAAAGCCAGACTGCGCGCTCCCGTCCTGATCGCATCGAGCGCGCCTCCTGATTCCGTACGCGCGTTACAGGCACGCCATGGAGTCGAGGCTGCGGGACGCGCGATCGAAGATGCCATGGCGTCGATTGCCACGGAGCTCGTTGCGGCAGGCGTGCGCCGCTTGATCGTCGCAGGCGGCGAAACCTCGGGTGCGGTGATCAATCGGCTGGGTCTGCGCGCATTTTCGATAGGCGCGGAAATCGCCCCCGGTGTGCCCGTGTTGCGCACGATCGAAGCGGGCGATCCGGAAATGGTACTGGCACTGAAGTCCGGCAATTTCGGAGCGAAGACTTTTTTTGCGGACGCGGTCAGGTCGATGCAGTGATTTCACGTGGATTGACAGCTCAATCGAAAATAGGGGGAAGCTGACATGAAACCGATTTCGAAGATGACGGGGCTTGCGCTCGCTGCAAGCACCTTGTGTTCGCCAGGCTTTGCACAGGTTGGTGGTAGCTCCGAGGACTCCGGAGAACCGGTGTCGGAGGTGACGGTCACGGGTAGCCGCATCGGCACCACCACGTTCAACACGCCCACGCCGGTAACCACGCTTTCCAGTGAGCAGATCAAAGCGCGCGCGGCAGTGAACCTGGTCGACCTGCTGCAAGACATCCCGACGGTCCGGCCGGGCAACAACACCACGACGTCCACCAACATCGGCGCAGCCGCGTTCGATATGCGCTCGTTGGGCTCGATCCGCACCCTGACCATGATCGACGGTCGGCGGACCATGGATTCGAACGCCGCCGTCAGCCCGCTCTTCGACGTCAATCTGGTGCCGGGCGGCTTGATCAAGAGCATGGATATCGTCACCGCAGGCGCCTCGTCGGTCTACGGCTCCGACGCGGTCACGGGCGTGGTCAATATCATCATGGACAGCGAAATGACGGGCTTCAAGGTCGACGCCCAAGCGAGCAAGACGCAACACGGCGGCCCCGACAACGTTTGGGCCCTGGACACGGCCTACGGTCGTGCCTTCGCCGAGGACAGGGGCCACGTGGTCGTGGCCGCCTCGTTCTATGATCGCCCCGACATCATGTATCAAAAAGAGCGCGAATGGGGCAGGTCTGGTAACGTCCTGCTGACCAACCCGGCATACACGCCCACCAATGGCCAGTATCGCCAGTTGATCCTGCCGTACGCGACGCTGTCGCGGGTCACCAGTGGCGGCCTGATCCTCAACGCCAACACCACTACCGGTGCAGCGGCCAACAACTGGGCGTTCCGCAACGTCCAGTTTGGCCCCGGGGGCGTGCAGAGCCCGTTTCAGCTGGGCAATTATGTGGGCGGCGTGTGGATGCAGGGCGGCGGCGGCCTCTTCCTGCAACCCGATTTTGCGATCCTCGCCACCGCGGAAAAGCGCAAAAGCGCCTTCAGCCGGGTGACCTACAACTTTACCGACAACCTGCAGGGTTTCGGCGAGCTGCTCTACGCAGAGACCGACGGGCACTACACCAACACCATCGGCTACGACTCGGGCACGATCATCATTAGACGGGACAACGCCTTTCTACCGGCGAACATCCTGGCGAGCATGATCGCCAACAACATCGCGTCCTTCACCATGGGTCGGCTGAACCCCGAGTTCGGCCGCGTCAACAACTATTCCGAGAACACTTACCTGCGGCCGGTCCTGGGGCTGAAGGGCGAAATCAACGACATCTGGCATTGGGACGCGAGCGCGGTCTTCACTCGGGCCAAGTACTCGGCCGTCGTGACGGGCAATCGTGACGAAAACAAGTGGGCTCTGGCGAAGGACTCCGTCATTGGGCCGAACGGCCAGCCGATCTGCCGCTCGACGCTGACCACCCCCACCAATGGCTGTGTACCGGTGAACCTGTTCGGCGAGAACACCATCACGCCGCAGGTTCTCGCCTATGTCGGCGGCACCTCGCACAACGACACCACGTCGAACGGCGTGGATGTGTCAGCGAATCTGATCGGCCAGCTGTACCACACCTGGGCCGGCCCGATCGGCGTCGCGGTAGGCACGGAATACCGCAAGGAAGACCTCGATCTGAAGACCGATCCGGTCGCGGCCGTCAACGGCTGGCGCCAGGCCGCCAGCGCGCCTTACAGCGGCGAGGTCAACGTCAAGGAGCTCTACGGCGAACTGAACATCCCGCTGCTGAACGATGCGCCGCTCGCTCGATCCCTCGGGCTCGCCTTGGCGGGCCGGACGGTGGACTACAGCACCAGCGGCCGGGCGAATGTCTACAAGATCGGCGGCAACTGGACCCTCAACGATCAAATCCGCATCCGCGCGACGTATTCGAAGGACTTCCGCGCGCCGAAGCTGGCGGAACTGTTCGCCGCTAACTTCGAGAGCCAGGGCGCGACGGTCGTCGACCGCGCGACCAATGTAACGGTGCCCATCCGGACCGTCACCGGCGGCAACCCCGATCTGCAGCCGGAAGTCGCCAAGACGAGGACGATCGGTGTCGTCCTGCAGCCGGCCTTCGCCCCCAACCTGCAGTTGTCTGCAGACTATTTCGACATCCAGCTCGACAACGCCATCTCGACGTTGACAGGCCAGGACGTCGTCGACCGCTGCTTCGCAGGTGCTCAGGACTTTTGCGCCGGCATTACGCGCGATGCCGTGGGCGCGATCTTCCGCGTGAAGGCGGTCTCCTACAACGCAACCTATCTGAAGACCAATGGCTGGGACCTACAGGCTCTCTATCGCTTGCCGATGGCGAGCCTGTTCGCCAGCCAGAGCGGTAATCTGAGTTTCGCGGCTAACTTCACCAATACCGCACACCTCGAGACCTTGGCCAGCGGGCTCCTGATAGATCGGGCTGGGCAAGTCAACCTGATCGGCGGCACGCCTGCTACGCCGCACTGGCGGGGCACGCTGCGCACCACTTACACCAATGGGCCGGTCGGTGTCAGCCTACTGGGGAATTACGTCGGCGCGGGCAAGTACGACACGACCTACGGCCCCCTGGACATCAACAAGAACGACTATCCCGCATACTTCTATCTGGCCGTGAATGCAGGCTTCGACGTTTCGGACGCGGTCAACGTCTACCTGAAGGTCGATAACCTGCTCGACAAGGACCCGCCCTTACTCGCCGGCAACACGATCATCCGCGCCCAGGCAGCGGGCTCGGCGGGCTTTTACGATCAGCTCGGTCGCGCGTTCACGCTGGGTGTGCGTATGAAGTTTTGAAGCACTGGCCGCCGCGTTCGAATGCCGAGCACGTTCGAACGCGGCATGTTGCGCTGACCAACCCAGGATCCTTACGCACTGACGAGGTGTTCTTCTTGGCCACCAACAGACGCGAATTCACCCTGATGACCGCGGCGACAGTGGCCGCGGCGGCCGTTCTCGGCGGGGCCGCGACCCCGAGTCGTGCGGCCGCCGCCGCAGCAGCAGCGCGCAAATTCGATCCGAACGCCTGGCACCAGCGCTTGAAGCGCATCATGCAGGTCAACTTCAACGAAAAAGACGTCGCAGTCATCGACGCGGAAAAGTGGGCCGATTACCTTGCCTCGTGCAAGGCGCAGGCGACGTTCATCAACGTGACCAGCATGGTGCAGTTTTTCCCTTCGGAGCTGCCCGACTATCCGAAGAATCCCTATCTGCACGGACGCGACGTTTTCGGGGAATGCGTCAAGGCGGCGAAGGCGCGTGGCATCCGCATCATGGGCAGGTTCAGCATCGAACGGACTCACGGCTCCGTGGCGCAGAAGCACCCCGACTGGTTTCGCCGCAGCGTCGACGGCAAGTTCGTCTCGGGTTACCCGGGCGAGGCGACACAGCTCCCCGACTATCTGTCGACCTGCCAGTTCACCGGTTACTACGACAGGTTCGTGCCGTCGCTGATCAACGAGGTCATCAACCGCTACGACATCGACGGCATCTACTCGAATGGCTGGCCAGGCACCAACGTTCCCCGCTGTTATTGCGAGACCTGCAGGAAGATCGGCGACCCCACGACCCAGGCATACAAGGACGCTTATCTGCGGCGTGCCAAGGAGCTCTGGGAGATGTACGACGCGATCGTCGCCAAAAAGAATCCGCAGATGATCTTCTCCGGCAACTTGGGCGGCGGATTCGAAGGCGGTGACATCGATCTCAACAGCCTGACCGAGAAGGCGGCGTGGTTCATCGCCGACAATCAGGGGCGCGGCGCCATTGGCTCACCCACTTGGGACGCTACTCAGATGGTCCGTCTCGGCGTGGCGATCATGGGCAAGCGGCCAGTGCCCAACTCGACCGGCGCGTATGAGATTTCGGGAGCGATGCGCTGGCGCAATGGCACCGGCAATGCGGACGAAGTTCGCTCGCGCCTCTTCCAGACTACGGCGGCGGGCGGAACGCTCTACTACCACATCCTCGGTTACGACCAGAGCTTCAACAAGGACACTCGCTGGCAGCAAGTCGGCCGTGACGTTCTGGCGTGGCAGGCAGCGAACGACAAGCACTTCTACAACACGCGATCGATCGCCGATGTCGCCCTGGTCGTCTCGCAGCGTTCCAACCGACTCTACGACCCGCCGCCCGGCACGCACACGCTCGAGTCGATCGAGGGCTTCTACTACACGTTGAACGAGCAGCGCATTCCGTTCGATATCGTCCTGGATGACGGCATCACCCTGGAGAAATTGCGGCGTTATCGTGTGCTCATCCTGCCGAACATGGCGCTCATGAGCGACGCGCAGGCGCGGCAGATCGAGGCCTATGTCGATGGCGGTGGCTCGGTGCTGGCCACCTTCGAGACCGGTCTCTATAACGAGACGGGCAAGCCGCGTGCGGAGCTTGCGCTCGCCGGCCTGTTCGGTATTCGCAAGACCGCAGCTCGCGAGGGCTTCGGGTCGAACGGCGCGCAGGACGCCGCCGGTCGGTGGCGGGGCCCCAATCCGGGTCAGCCCTCGGTGCAGAGAATCGAGACGGCGGCGCATCCGATCCTGGCGAGCTTCAGAAATACGCAGTGGCTCGGCGGCTCGAGCTGGCGTGTGCCGATCGTCGCGGATAGCGCACCGCTGCTGACGCACATCGCGCAGTATCCAACCTCACCGACCGAAGCCGTGTATCCGCGGGGTCCCTCGGAAAAAGTGCCCACGCTGGTCGCGCGCGAGCGTGGCGCTTCGCGGCTGGTCTATTTTGCTGAAGACATCGACGCCGGCTTCTGGCGAAGCGGCGCTTCGGACCTCGGTGATCTGCTGGCCAATGCCATCAAGTGGCTGACACGCGGCGAGAGTCCCATGACAGTCTCGGGCAACGGCCTCATCGAGGCCTATGGCTGGGAAACGGAACCGGGCTACGCGGTTCACGTCGTGAATTATACGAACCCAGCCTTCCGGGGCGGCACGATGCGCGCCGTCCATGCCGTAGGCCCTCAGCAGGTCAAGCTCACTCTGCGCGACGCAAAGCCCGTCAGGACGGCGCGGCTGCTGCGCGCTGGAGAGTCGCTGGCTTTCAGACAAGCCGGCAACGTCATCGAGTTCACCTTTCCGAAGCTCGTCGACTACGAAGTCGCAGCCCTGCAGGTTTGATGGTGGTTCACAGATGAAAGTGGTTATCACGGGTGGTGCGGGGTTTCTGGGGACGGCACTGGCCCAGACGCTCCTCGAATCGCGGTCGCTACCGGGCAGCGACGGTCGTCCGCAGCAGATTTCCCAGTTGACGCTCATTGATATCGCGCCCTCACGACTCGCGCCTGATTCGCGAGTCCGTGCGTTAGTTGGATCGATAACCGATCCGAACGTCGTCGAGCAGGCTCTGGAGCCGGATACCGATGCGATCTTTCATCTCGCAGCGGTGGTGAGCGGGCAAGCTGAAGCCGATTTTGATCTCGGCATGCGCGCCAACTTCGACGCGACGCGGCTGCTGCTGGAACGCGCCCGACACGGCGGACGCAAGCCGCGCTTCGTCCTTGCCAGTTCGGTGGCGGTCTTCGGCGGCGCCTTGCCCACGATGGTGGAAGACGACACTGCCCCAACACCTCAGAGCTCCTATGGCACGCAGAAGCTGCTGTGCGAGCTGCTCATGAGCGACTACTCCCGCAAGGGATTCGTCGATGGTCGCGCGTTGCGCATGCCGACGATCTGCATTCGACCCGGCGCGCCGAACAAAGCGGCGTCGAGCTTCGCCAGCGGGATCATCCGTGAGCCACTCGCTGGCGAAACCGCAGTGTGCCCGGTGAGCCCGGACACCCTCATGTGGCTCATGTCACCCAGCTGTGCCATCGGAAATCTGCTTCATGGCCAGTCGCTGGAGCCGGAAGCGCTCGGCAATGCGCGGGTGATCAACATGCCAGGACTGTCGATTTCCGTGGGCGAGATGGTGGATGCGCTCGAACGTTTCGCCGGAGCGGCAACGGCGAAACGAGTCCGGTGGGAGCCGGATCCCAACATCGCACGCATCGTGAATTCCTGGCCCGGCCGGTTCGCCACGCCACGCGCCACCGGGCTCGGCTTCAAGGCCGATGCGAATTTTGCAGACATCATTCGAGCTCACGTCGACGCGGCCGGCCTCCGTGCGACATCGAACGCAACAACCTGACGGCCACGCAAGCAGAAGGATCACCATGCACACGAACAGGCGGGAATTCGCAATTCTGAGCGGGCTGGCGTTGCTGGCGCCGAACGTCATGCTGGCTCAATCACCCGGCAAAGGCCGCTTGCCTGTGTTTCCTCCCAATGCTTGGCATCAGCGCGTCAAGCGGATCATGCAGCTCAACTTCACGGAGCGCGACGCCGAGACCTTCGACGTCAAGGAATGGATCGACTACCTCGTCGCCGTGAAGACCGACTGTACCTTCATCAGCATCCACAGCAGCGGGGCCTACTACCCGACCAAGCTGCCCGACTATCCCACCAGCCGCTGGCTCAAGGGCCGCGACATCTTCGGCGAATGCGCCGCGGCGACCAAGAAGGCGGGCATCCCCACGATCGGCCGGCTGAGCCCGGACATCGCCAAGATCGAACTGGCCGCAAAGCATCCGGACTGGTTCCAGCGCAACGCCAAGGGCGACATCGTCATGGCGTCGCTGAGCGCCGATCCGAAAGACCCAACGACCTCGCCCGACTACGGGCGAACCTGCCAGTTCAGCGACTACTACTCGGACTTCATCCCGAAGCTGATCGATGAGGTCATGAGCCGCTTCAAGATCGAAGGTGTGTACACGAACGGCTGGCCAGGCTCGCGCGTGGCAACGTGCTACTGCGCGGCCTGCCAGAAGATCGGTGATCCCAAGAGCGAGGCGTATCGCGTGGCCTATGAACGCCGCGTTCTGGAGCTTTGGGACCTCTACAACACGGCCGCCACCCGGCGTAACAAGAACGCGATCTTCTCCGGGAATCTGGGCGGCGGGCTGCGCGGCGGCGAGATCGACATGAACAAGTTGAAGCCGCTGGCCGTCTGGATGTTCGCTGACAACCAGGGCCGCGGCGAGGAGTCCGCGCCCAGCTGGGACGCCAGTCAGATGACGCGCATGGCGCGCGCGCTGATCTCCAACCGGCCGGCGGTGAATTCCACGGGCAACTGGGCCAACCAGGGCGGCGCGCGCTGGCGCACCGCGTCGGCCAATCCCCCCGAGGTTCGCACGCGCATGTGGCAGACGCTGGCGCAGGGCGGCTGTATCCATCTGCACTGGCTCGGATTCGAGCAGGGCTTCCACGAGGATCGCCGCTGGCAGCAGAACGGCCTCGATGTGCTGCCCTTCCAGGCCGACAACGACCGTCACTTCCACAATGTGCGCTCGATCGCCGATGTGGCCATGGTGGTATCGCCGCGGAACAACCGCGTCTATCCGGTCCCGCCAGGGAGTGAGCTGCTGGACTCGTTCCATGGCATCTACAAGGTGCTCACCGAGCAGCGTATTCCGTTCGACTTCGTGCTCGACAGCGAGCTGTCTCCAGAGGTGATCGGCCGCTATCCCGTGCTCGTTCTCGCGAACATTGCCGCGATGGACGACGAGCAGGCGGCGCAGATCCGCGACTACGTCGCGCGCGGCGGCTCCGTCCTGGCGACATTCGAAACCGGGCTCTACGACGAGACCGGCAAGCGGCGATCGGACTTCGCTCTCGCGGACCTGTTCGGCATGCATGCCAAAGCCCCGCGTCTGGGTTACGGCGCCAACCCTGGGCCGGGCGTCGCCGGCAAGGTCGGCGCACCTTCGACCCAGCGCATCGAACGACCGCACCCGATCGTCGCTGGCTTCAAGAACACCACCTACATCTTGGGATCGTCCTGGCGAGTGCCAATCTCGACGTCGGAACCCGCGATCCTCACGGATATCCCGCAGCACCCGGGCTATCCGGTCGAGGCGGTGTTTCCGGCGATGAGCCACACCACCGAGCAGACTCTGGTCGCGCGCGAGGTCGGCAAGTCGCGCCTGGTGTACGTGGCAGGCGACATCGAGGCTGGCTACTGGCGTAGCAGCTCCGGCGACCTGGGCGATCTCATCGCCGGGGCGCTGCACTGGGTTACGCGCGAGCAGCTCCCGCTGAAGGTCGAAGGCGTTGGCCTGCTCGAGACCACGGCGTTCCAGACGGAGGTCGGCTACGCGGTGCATCTCGTGAACCACACCAATCCTAATTTCCGCGGCGGCGCCTTTCGGGAAGTCTTCGCGGTGGGCCCGCAGAAGGTGACGCTGACAGTTGCCTCGGACAAGCCGATCAAGTCGGCTCGCCTGCTGCGCACCGCTGCGTCGGTGCCGTTCCGGCAGGACGGTGCGACGGTTGAGGTCACCGTGCCGAGCGTCGGCGAATACGAAGTGGTTGCTTTCGAAGTCTGAGAAGGAAGACCTACACCAGACCCGTGAGGTAGTAGAGCGCGATGACGACGAACACGGCTGCGGTCTTGATCAGCGTGATGGCAAAGATGTCGTTGTAGGACTGTCGGTGTGTGAGCCCGGTGACGGCGAGCACCGTGATCACCGCGCCGTTGTGCGGCAGACAGTCCATTCCTCCGCTCGCCATGGCGGTGACCCGGTGCAGGACTTCCATCGGAATGCCGGCGTGCGTCGCCATCGAGACGAAGCTGTCGGACATCGCCGCGAGAGCGATGCTCAGTCCGCCCGAGGCCGACCCCGTGATGCCGGCAAGCGAGGTGGTGACCACCGCCGAATTGACCAGCGGGTCCGAGATGGCGCCGAGCGCGTTTCGCACCGCGATGAACCCGGGCAGAGCGGCGATGACTGCTCCAAATCCATATTCGGAAGCTGTATTCATCGCGGCCAGCATCGCGCCGCCGATGGCGGCCTTGCTGCCTTCGGCGAACCGTGTGCGGATGACCGCGAACCGCAGCAGGACCACCAGCAGGATCGCCAGGATCAGCGCGCCCTCGAGCGCCCAGATGCCCGCGACCGAACTCGTCTTGATGAGTACGGGATCGGGCAAGCCGGGCAGGGTAGCTGTTGCCGTTTCACCGTACCGTCCTGGAATGATCGAGCCGAAAACCTTGTTCAGCGCGACGACCGTGATCAGAGGCAGGATCGCGATCCACGGATTGGCTGTGGATACTTCTTCCAGGACCTCGGGCTCGTTGAAATGGTCCTTGCCATAGCCCTCTCCGGCAGCGCGGCGCACCTGCCATTGCAGATAGGCGAGGCCTGCCGCAAGGATGAAGAGGCCACCGATGGCGCCGAGCGTCGGTGCCGCCCACGCCGTGGTTCCGAAAAAAGTTGTCGGAATGATGTTCTGGATCTGCGGCGTCCCCGGGAGCGCGTCCATCGTGAAGCTGAACGCCCCTAGAGCGAGCGACGCGGGGATCAATCGCTTCGGAATATTGGCGGCCCGGAACAGCTCGGCCGCGAACGGATAGACCGCGAAGACGACGACGAACAGCGAGACACCGCCGTAGGTGAGAATGGCCGCCACGGCGACGATCGAGAAGATCGCCATGCGATTTCCGGTCAGCTCGAGGACCGCGACGATGATGGCGCGCGCGAAGCCGGACAGCTCCATGAGCTTGCCGAACAAGGCTCCCAGCAGGAACAGCGGGAAATAGAGCTTGATGAATACGACCGCCCGTTCCATGTAGACGCCGGAGAACACTTGCGGAATATCCGCAGGGCTGAGCAGAACGAGCGGGATCATTGCCGCGACCGGCGCTAGCAGGATGACACTGAAGCCCCGATAGGCGGCGAACATCAGGAAGGCCAAAGCAAGCAGTGCTGCGAAAACGGCCACGCCCTTCCCCCTGCCTTGAATCGCTAGTCGGGCGCGACCGCCTGCCCATAAGGAACATTTCTGCCGCCGTAACGGCGGACTCGTATGTTCGCCTGCTCGCCGTGGCCGACAAATCCTTCGAGAGCACAGAGGCGCGAGCAGTACTCGCCGACCATCGCGGATGCTGCATCGGTCAGGATGCGTTGATAGGTGTGTGTCTTGAGGAACGAGCCGACCCACAGCCCACCGGTGTACCGCCCGGCTCGCCTGGTCGGCAGGGTATGGTTCGTGCCGATCACTTTGTCGCCGTAGGCGACGTTGGTGCGAGGCCCCAGGAAAAGCCCGCCATAGTTGCGCAGATGGGTGAGGAAATAGTCTGGAGCGGCCGTCATCACCTGCACGTGTTCGAACGCGAGATCGTTGGCGATCGCCGCCATTTCCTCTTCGCTGTCCGCCACGATGATTTCGCCGAAGGCGTCCCAGGAGCGGCGCGCGATGTCGGCCGTCGGGAGAACGGTCAGCAGGCGCTGCACCTCGCGCGCCGTGTCTTCCGCAAGCTTCCGCGAGGTGGTGAGCAGGACGGCGGGCGAATCCGGGCCGTGTTCGGCCTGCCCGAGCAGATCAGTGGCGCAGAGCTCTCCATCGACGGTGTCATCCGCGATCACCAGAGTTTCGGTCGGACCGGCCAGCAGGTCGATGCCGACGCGACCGAAGAGCTGGCGCTTGGCTTCCGCGACGTAAGCATTGCCGGGTCCCACCAGCATGTCCACCGGCGCAATGCTCTGGGTTCCGAGCGCCATGGCGCCCACCGCCTGGACGCCGCCGAGGCAATAGATCTCATCCGCTCCGGCGAGGTACTGCGCGGCGACGATGGCTGAGGCGGGCTTGCCTTGGTAAGGGGGCGCACAGGTGATCACCCGGCTCACGCCGGCGACCTTGGCCGTGATGACCGACATGTGCGTCGCTGGCCAGCAGCGGATACTTGCCGCCGGGCACATAACAGCCTGCCGCGCCGACTGGAATGTTCTTGTGACCCAGAATGACACCCGGCAGGGTCTCGACCTCGAGATCATTGATGGTGGCCCGCTGATGCTGGGCGAAGTTGCGCACCTGCGTCTGGGCGAACTCGATGTCCGCGAGGTCTCGGGCCGAGAGCGTTGCGAGGCAGGCGTCGATTTCCGTCTGAGTCAGGCGATACGAGTCCCGGTTTAGCTTGTCGAGCTGCACCGATAGTCGCCGCACAGCCGCGTCGCCATTTTCCCCGATGTCCGCAAGAATTCGTTGGACGGTTTCCGCGACCTGACGATCCGCCTCTCGCCGCATGGAGGCGACGCTCGAGCCGCGCTTCAGCCACTGCGCCATCAGCCAGTCCTGCTTCGATCGGGGATTGCATACGAATGCATTGCCGAACACTAACCAGAGTGAGCGCTCTGAGCAAGTTCAGCCGAGCGACGGCTTCCATACCCGCCGGTGCGCTGGACCCGAAACGCCGTGCCGGGGCACCCGGGCGGAGGTTCGCACTACGAGCTCGCCTTCGATTTCCACTACCGAGACGAGTCCACTGTCGCCGTCGAGCTGCTCCTGCACGATCTGCGCGGCGCGCTCGGCCATCTGCGCGACCGGTTGCGAATAGGTCGTCAATCCGAAAATCGGCCAGCCCGAGAGCTCCGAGTCGTCGAAGCCGACGATGGAAATATCCTTGCCGACGGCCAGGCCGAGCTCGGTACGCGCCACATCGATCGCCGCCAGAGCCATATGGTCGTTGGCGCAAAAGATCGCATCCGGAGGCCGCTTCGAGCGCAGCAATTCGCGCGTCGCGCGACTCGCACCGGCAGTCGAAAAATCGCCCACTCCGCGATGGGACAGCGCCTTGCCGTTTTCCCGGAGACGCGCAGTGAACGCTTCCTCACGGTCCCGATTGGTCGAGGAGGTTTCCAGGCCAGCCAGATACGCGAAGCGACTGTGTCTTCCCGCCACCAGGAAATCGGCGATCACCTGTGCGCCCTTGCGATTCGCGCCGGTCACGCTCGAGACGAGTTTGCTGTCCGTCTTGCGATTCAGCAGGACGATGGGCAGGCCTATCTGTCGACACTCATCGGCAAATCCGGACGCGACGGACGCCGCGACCATCACCAAGGCATCCACGTGCGAGCTCAGAACATCTTCGAGTATCGGATCCACCGAGGCGCCACGCTGCGACGAGAAGAACAGGATCCGGCGGCCGTGCCGACTGAAGCAAATCGAGAACTGCTCCAGCAGCGCGGCGTAGAACTGGTTCTCGAGGGGAGGGATGATCACGCCCACGAGGTTGGAGCGGCTGGTAATCAACGACCTCGCGATGAGGTTGGGGCGATAGTTGAGCTGCCTGGCGGCCTCCATGATCTTGGACTTGGTGGTCGCCGCGACACTGGCGCCCGGCGTGAAGGCTCGCGACACTGCCGACTGCGAAACGCCCGCCAGTTCGGCAACGTCGTAAGCTGTTATCGGCCGTTTGGCGTCGGTGGCCGGGCTCCTCCGAATTGCTATCGTTTTTTTCACGTTGCCTGGAAGCGGATGGATGGCAGCTGTGTCTCGACAGCATGTTCGGCGAGTGCCGCAATCAATGGAAAAATATGCCATACCCACCAGCGGGTCGGTAGGTTCGCCGGCTCAGCGAGTTGCAGTCTGTGCAGGCTGTTGCGGGGTGATGAACTGCCGGCTCACGCCCCACTGAATCTGGCAAACTGCCGGCGCTACGAAGGAACCCATTTGACAGCTCGTCGTCCCGGTAAACGCCGTACAAGCGATAGACCTTCCGTCACTCTGAATGCGGTTGCGCGCAAAGCGGGTGTCGGCGCGAGCACCGTATCCCGCGTGCTCCGCAAACAAGGATCGTTCTCCGCCAGGACGCGCGACAAAGTCGTAGCAGCGGTCGAGAAGCTCGGGTACGTGCCGAATAACATCGCCGGCACGTTGGCCTCGACCCGATCCCAATTGATCGGGGTCGTCATACCGTCACTCACGAACATCGTGTTCCCCGATCTGCTGCGGGGTGTTCACAAGACACTGGACGCGGCCGGCTACAAGTCCGTCATCGGCGTAACGGAATACGATTCGTCGCAGGAGGAGGTCATGATCGAATCCATGCTGGCATGGCGTCCGGCGGGATTGATCATTGCCGGTCTGGAACACACCAACCGTGCGAGGGCAATGCTCAAGAACAGTGGGGTGCGCGTCGTCGAGGTATTCGACATCGACGGCAAAGGCATCGACTTCGTGGTCGGTTTCTCGAATCTTGCAGCGGGGCGCGCCAGCGCCCAATTCCTCATCAGCCGCGGTTATCGCCGGATCGGCTATGTGGGCCACAACATCGAAATGGATTTGCGGGCGGGCAAGCGGTTGAGCGGATTCAAGCTCGCTCTGGAATCCGCCGGTTTGTCTCTGCAGGACCAGGAGCTGGTAGCCGGCCCGTCATCGATCGAGCATGGGCGTGATGGCCTGGCTCGGCTGCTGGCGCGCAGTCCGGCGATCGATGCCGTGTATTTCTCGAACGACGACATGGCCATCGGCGGATATTTTCATTGCCTGACGAATGCGATTGTGATCCCTGACCGGTTGGCTCTGTTCGGCTCCAACGGCCTCGAGGTTGCCCAAGCCGCCCCGCAGCCCCTGTCGACGATCCGCACACCGCGCGTCCTCATGGGCGAAACCGGCGCTCGTCTGGTTCTCACCGACGAGCCGTCGAAGGTCGTGGATCTGGGTTTCGAGTTGATCGAAGGTGCGACTGCCTGAGCGGCCACCTGGGAGCAAGCATGAATGTGAGTGACACTCGTGAGGCAATCTGTCGTCTTGGCCGATCGTTGTTCGAACGCGGGTTGACACCAGGCTCATCGGGCAACATCAGTGCTCGGCTGGACGACGGCACCTGGCTCGCTACGCCCACGAACGCTTCGCTTGGATTCCTCGACCCCGCGACTCTGTCGCACCTCGACTCGACGGGTCGCCTGATTTCCGGCAGCGCGCCGACCAAGGAGATTCCGCTGCATACGGCGCTGTACGAGACACGCTCCGCGGCGCGTGCCGTCGTCCATCTTCACTCCACACATTGCGTGGCCGTGTCGATGCTGCCCGAACTGGACGCGAACTGCGCGCTGCCGCCGATGACCGCGTACTACCTCATGCGCGCGGGATGCACCGCGCTCGTTCCCTACTACCGGCCGGGCGACCCGGCGGTAGCCGGCGCGATACGCGGTCTCGCAGGAAAGTACAGCTCGGTGCTGTTGGCCAATCACGGTCCAGTGGTTGCCGGAGAAACACTGGAGGCTGCGGTTTTCGCGGTTGAAGAGCTCGAAGAGACCGCCAAACTGTATCTGCTGCTGCGCGGTCTCAATCCGCGCTATCTGACGCCCGATCAGATCGCTGATCTGCAGCGCTCGTTCAAGCTCGACTTCGTTGGAATGGAATCGAATCTTGGAGCTGGATGAGACTGTGCTCGTGCATGGGCTTGGCGTTGGATTCAAGCGCTGGCAGCCTTGCGAAGACGGACGACAGCCTGTGGTAGCATTGCGGCCCGACATGCAGGGCGGTTCGTTGCCAAATGAACTGCCCAATTAGTCTCTCTGCCAGACCTCTCCGTCTGGCCCTGCAGGCTGCGAGGCCCGTTCAATGGTGGCTCGCACCGGTTTCTCCGCGACGACCAGTCGTAAATCCCGTCAGGCCCGGAAGGGAGCAGCGGTAGCGGCGATGTCGGGTGCCGGAGGTGAGCTGGTGCGGGCTGCCTCCCGGGTTGTTCCAGGGTGAAGGGTTGACGACCACGGTAGACTGTTCGGCTCATGGCTTACACCGCCCTCGCGCGTAAATACCGTCCCAAAACCTTCGCCGAGCTCGTCGGCCAAGAACACGTCGTGCGTGCGCTCACGAACGCGCTCGAGACGGGCCGCGTGCATCACGCCTTCCTGTTCACGGGCACGCGCGGTGTCGGCAAAACGACGATCGCGCGCATCTTCGCGAAGTGCCTGAACTGCATCCGCGCCGAGCAATCCCCCAACGGCATGACGGCCGAGCCCTGCGGCACGTGCGCGGCATGCGTCGAGATCGATTCCGGCCGTTTCGTCGATCTCATCGAAGTCGACGCGGCGTCGCGCACCAAGGTCGACGACACGCGCGAGCTGCTGGACAACGTGCAGTACGCGCCGACTCGCGCGCGCTACAAGGTGTACCTCATCGACGAAGTGCACATGCTCTCGACGCATTCGTTCAATGCGCTCCTCAAGACGCTCGAAGAGCCGCCGCCGCACGTCAAGTTTCTGCTCGCGACGACGGATCCGCAGAAGCTGCCGGTCACCGTGCTGTCGCGCTGCTTGCAGTTCAATCTGAAGCGCTTGCCGGTCACGCAGATCGGCGAGCACCTGCGCAAGATCTTGGACGCCGAGAATGTGGCCTTCGATGCAGGCGGCGTCAGGCTCGTGGCCGTGGCTGCGGATGGCAGCATGCGCGATGGCTTGTCGCTCCTCGATCAGCTCATCGCTTTCGGGGGCGGCAAGGTCGACGAAGAGTCCGCGCGTGCGATGCTCGGGACGATTGCGCGCGATCACGTCGTGAAGCTTGCGGAGCATCTGGCGACGGGCGACCCGGCAGCGCTCGTGCGGTATGCGCAGTCGCTCGAACAATGGGCGCCGGATTACGCGCAAGTGCTGGACGAGTTGGCGTCGCTGCTCGTGCGCGTGTCGATAAAGCAGACCGTGCCCGATTTCGAAGGCGACGACATCTACTCCCCCGAGTTGCTGGAGAAGCTGGCGAAAGCGCTCTCGCCCGAAGATGTGCAGCTGTACTACCAGACCGCCATCATCGGTCGGCGCGACCTCGTGCTCGTCTCGGAGCCGCGCGTCGGCTTCGAGATGACGCTGCTTCGCATGCTCGCGTTCCGCCCCGCTGAGGGCCCCGCGACGACGAGCGCTCCCCAAGGCCCGCGCTCCGCGCAGGCAGGCGGCGCTGCGCCACGCGCTATCGGTGGCCGAGCGGGCGAGAGTGGCGCGGGCGCGTCGCACGGCATGGGTCATTCCGCGGCGGCATACGGTGCCGCGGGCGGGCACGCTGCCACGTCGGTGAGCACTACTGCGGCATCGTCGCAAGGCGCCAGTGCCGCGCGCGGCACAGCCGAAACGAGCGGCCCTTCCCCAGCGCAAGGCGCGGCTGGTACGAGCGCGGCAGCTATCCCCGCCGCGTCCTCGGCCGCGGGAGGCCCGCCTCTCGAGGCAACGCCGGCCGCGTGGAACGCCATCCTGAACCAACTCGAGCTGGCCGGCTCCGCGCGCCAACTCGCCAATCACTGCGCCTTGCTGGGCCGTAAAGGCGCGGTCGTCAAGTTCGGCTTCGACCCCAAGAGTCCCTTCGTGCGCACGCAAGGGCAGGTGGAGAAGCTCGCACAAGCCTTGTCGAAATACTTCGGCGAGACGGTGCGCGTCGAGTTCGAGCCGCTCCCCTCCGGCCACGAGACCCCGGCGCAGGCCGGCCAACGCACGAGCCTCGAGGAGCTGGATTCAGCGCGTCAGGCGCTGGAATCCGACCCGGGCGTCCAAGCCTTGCGCGAGAAATTCGGTGCCACGCTGCTGCCCGACAGCGTTCGCCCCGTGAAATGACCATCGGGCACCTACGACAGAGGACATTGCAGGCATGCGCGGAAACATCGGCAACATGATGAAGCAGGCTCAGGCCATGCAGCAGAACCTGCAGAAGGCGCAGGCCGAGATCGCGACCATCGAAGTCGTCGGCGAGTCCGGCGGCGGCATGGTGAAGGTCACCATGAACGGCCAGCACAACGTGAAGAAAGTGCAGCTCGAGCCGGCCGTCGTCTCCGAGGATCGCGAGATGCTCGAAGACCTGATCGTCGCCGCGACCAACGATGCGGTGAAGAAAGTCGAAGCTCGCATTCAGGAAAAGATGGCGAGCGTCATGGGCGGCATGCAGTTGCCGCCGGGATTCAAACTTCCGTTCTGATGAAGCACTCGCCTCAGCTCTCACGCCTCATCGACGCCCTGCGCGCGCTGCCGGGTGTGGGACCCAAGACGGCTCAACGCATGGCGTTTCATCTGCTGCAGGAAGGCCGGGCAGGCGCGCGTGCGCTCGCGGAAGCGCTGAACACCTCGCTCGATGTCGTCGGGCGCTGCAAGCGCTGTCGCATGCTCACGGAAGGCGAGCTGTGTCAGATCTGCGCCGCGCCTCATCGCGACGCCTCGCTCGTGTGCGTGGTCGAGTCACCGTCCGACGTCGTGGCGGTGGAGCAGTCGGGGAGTTTCCGCGGGCGCTACTTCGTGTTGATGGGGCACCTGTCGCCGCTCGATGGCATCGGACCGGAGCAGCTCGGCGTTCGCGAGCTGGAAGGCATTCTCGATGAGGGCGAGGTGCGGGAGCTGATTCTCGCGACCAACCCCACGGTAGAAGGCGAGGCGACGGCGCACTTCCTGGGCGACCTCGCAGTGAAGCGCGGCATTCGCGCGAGCCGCATTGCGCATGGCGTGCCGATCGGTGGCGAGCTCGAGTACGTCGACGGCGGAACGCTCGCGCACGCGTTGAGCGGACGACAGACGTTCGGCTAGTCGGCAGCGCAGCGAGCCGCGATCGCAGCGCACGCCAGCGCTCGCGCGTCGCTAATCGCCGTCGCGCGGCGGTTGACCCGGCCGGTACTTCGGACCGCGCGCTTTCACCAGGTCCTCATACAGCCGTCGCAGGCGCCGATAACTCTCGAAGCGTCGCGGATGAAGTGCACCCGACTCCGCGGCGCCGCGCACGGCGCAATTCGGCTCGCGCATGTGCTGGCAGTCCTGAAACCGGCACCCCGGGGCGAGCCGCGCGACTTCCGTAAATCCCATGTCGCGCGCGTCGAGCCGATCGATCGCCGGCGCAAAGTCGCGCACGCCCGGCGAGTCGATCAGGTGCCCGCCGCGCGGCAGATCGAACATGCGCGAGGTCGTCGTGGTGTGGCGGCCTTCCTCCTCGCGCATCAGCTCGCCGATTTGCACCTCCGCCTCGGGAATGAGACGCCGGATCAAAGACGATTTGCCGACACCCGATTGCCCGACGAGCGCGGCCACCGCGTCGGCGGACGCTTCGAGCAGCTCCTCGATCCCGTCCCCCGCACGCGCCGAGCACGCGATGGTCGAATAACCTGCGTCAAGATACGCACCCAGCTCGGCTTGCAGATCGGCGTCGATGGGCAAGTCGCGCTTGTTGAGTACCAGCGTCGCCTGTATCGCAGCGGAGGTCGCAGCGGCGAGATAGCGATCCACGACGAAGAGGTCGGGCACCGGTTTGGGCGCCAGCACGACGAATAGCCGCGACACGTTCGCTACGACCGGCTCCGCTTCGCCCCGCAGATTCGAGCGATAGAGCGCCGTCCGGCGCGGCCGCGCCTCGACTACGTTTACTTCGCCGTGCGTCGGGTCGCGCTCGCACGCCACGTCGTCGCCGCAGACCACGGTGAGCCGCCGGCCGCGCGCGCGTGCCCGGTGCTCGGCGCCGCCCGGTTCGCGCACGAGCAGGTCGCGGCCGAACACGGCGGTGACGCGGGCGTCGAAACGCGCGGTCGTGGGGGAGGGCTGGGGCATGCGGGCGCGAGGCTAGTCCGTGCTGCTACACTCGTCTACAACTAACCGCATTCAATGACATGCCGAGTACCGAGCACCTCATTTGGATCGATCTGGAGATGACGGGCCTGAAGCCCGACACGGACCACATCATCGAGATTGCGACGATCGTCACGGACCGGGACCTGAACATCATCGCCGAGGGCCCGAATCTCGCGATCCATCAACCTGATACCGTGCTTGCGGGCATGGACGACTGGAACCAGAAGCAGCATCGCGCCTCGGGACTGCTGGCGCGGGTGAAGGCCAGCACCATCACCACGGCGATGGCGGAGCAGCGCACGCTCGCGTTTCTCTCGTCCCTGGTCGCGCCCGGCGCGTCCCCGATGTGCGGCAACAGCATTTGCCAGGACCGGCGCTTCCTTGCGCGGCAGATGCCGTCGCTCGAGAAGTTCTTCCACTATCGCAATCTCGACGTCAGCACGCTGAAGGAGCTCGCGCGGCGCTGGGCCCCCTCCGTGCAGGACGGATTCGTGAAGCAGGGTGCGCACCTCGCGCTCGCGGACATCCAGGAGTCGATCCGCGAGCTGCGCCACTATCGGATGACGTTGTTCGCGCCCCAGTATTCGGGTCGGTGATTCATGCCCCTTCGGGGTAGCGCACCGGCGGGGGTCGCGAGGCCGATCGCCGCCGATTACTTCGATTCGGCGCTCTGGTTCGCGAGGAACATCCACGTCTCGACGACGGTGTCCGGATTGAGCGACATGCTCTCGATGCCTTGCTCGACGAGCCAGCGAGCGAGCTCGGGGTGATCCGAAGGACCCTGCCCGCAGATACCCACGTACTTCTTGTTACGCCGGCACGCGGCAATCGCCATCGCGAGTAGCGCTTTGACGGCGTCGTCGCGCTCGTCGAAGGCGCGGGCGACGATCGCCGAGTCGCGATCGAGCCCGAGCGTCAGCTGCGTCATGTCGTTCGAGCCGATCGACATGCCATCGAAGTGCTCGAGATAGCGATCGGCGAGCAGCGCATTGGTCGGCAGCTCGCACATCATGATGACCTTCAGCCCGTTCTGCCCGCGCGCGAGGCCGTTCTTCGCGAGCAGCTGCGTGACCTGCTGCGCCTCTTTGAGCGTGCGCACGAACGGCACCATCACTTGCACGTTCGTCAGGCCCATCTCGTTGCGCACCACTTTCAGCGCGCGGCACTCGAGCTCGAAGCACGCGCCGAATGAGTCGTCGACATAGCGCGAGGCGCCGCGAAAGCCGAGCATCGGGTTCTCTTCGTGCGGCTCGTAGTCGCGGCCGCCGATGAGGTTCGCGTATTCGTTCGACTTGAAATCCGAGAGGCGCACGATGACCGGTTCCGGCGCGAACGCCGCCGCGATCTGCGCGATGCCTTCGGCCAGCTTGTCGACGAAGAACTGCACCGGATCGGCGTAGCCCGCCATTTGCGCGCGAATCTGCTCCTTCAGCTCGCCGTCGAGCGAGTCGAACTCGAGCAGCGCGCGCGGATGCACGCCGATCATGCGGTTGATGATGAACTCGAGGCGCGCGAGCCCGACGCCTTTGTGTGGAATGCTCGCAAAGTCGAAGGCGCGGTCGGGGTTGCCGACGTTCATCATGATCTTCACGGGGATCTGCGGCAGCGAATCGAGCTCGATGTCCTTGCGCTCGAATTCGAGCTGGCCGTCGTAGACGTAGCCCGTATCGCCTTCGGCGCAGGAGACCGTCACGTTCTGTCCTTCGCGAATCGCTTCCGTAGCGTCACCGCAGCCGACGACTGCGGGAATTCCAAGCTCGCGCGCGATGATCGCCGCGTGACACGTGCGGCCGCCGCGATTGGTGACGATCGCCGACGAGCGCTTCATGACCGGTTCCCAATCCGGGTCCGTCATGTCCGCGACGAGCACATCACCGCTCTGCACGCGCGCCATGTCCTTCACGTCTTTGATCACCCGCGCCGGCCCGGCGCCGATGCGCTGGCCGATGCTGCGACCGGTCGTCAGCACCTTGGAGCGGCGCTTCAACGCGAAACGCTGAATCGTGCGTCCCGCGCGACTCTGCACGGTTTCCGGACGCGCCTGCAGGATGAAGAGATCGCCGGTGGCGCCGTCTTTGCCCCACTCGATGTCCATCGGCTGCTTGTAGTGCTCTTCGATGATCAGCGCCTGCTTGGCGAGCGCGCAGACGTCGGCATCGGTCAGCGAGAAACGCTGCCGATCCGCCGCGGGCACATCGACGGTTTTCACACGCTCGCCGGAGCCCGGCTCGGCATAGACCATCTTCTTGGCCTTGCCACCGAGGTTGCGTCGAAGAACGGATTTTTTTCCGGCACGCAGCGCAGGCTTGTACACGTAGAACTCGTCGGGATTCACCGCGCCCTGCACGACGGTCTCGCCGAGACCGTACGAGGCCGTGATGAAGACGACATCGCGAAATCCGGACTCCGTGTCGAGCGTGAACATCACGCCGGCGGCGCCGAGATCGCTGCGAACCATGTGCTGCACGCCGGCGGACAGCGCGACAGCGCTGTGATCGAAGCCGTGATGCACGCGATAGGCGATGGCGCGGTCGTTGAACAGCGACGCGAACACCTCGTGCATCGCTTTGAGTACCGCCGTCTCGCCGCGCACATTGAGGAACGTCTCTTGCTGCCCCGCGAAAGAGGCCTCCGGCAAATCTTCCGCCGTAGCGGACGAGCGCACGGCAACCGCCATCTCCTTGCCGCCGCTCATCCTGCCCAGCTCATCGCGCACGGCTTTTTCCAGCTCCCGCGGGAAGGGCGTCGACAAAATCCATTGACGAATCTGCGCGCCCGTCGCCGCGAGCTTGGTGACGTCCTCGACGTCGAGATCCGCGAGCGCGGCGCGAATGCGCTCGTCGAGCCCGCCTTGCTTCAGAAATTCCCGATACGCCTGTGCGGTCGTCGCGAAGCCACCCGGCACCCGTACACCGAGGCGCGTGAGTGAAGAAATCATTTCGCCGAGGGAGGCGTTCTTGCCGCCGACGTGCTCGACGTCGCCCATGCGCAAACGCTCGAAACCAATGACGTAGACGTTCAAGGGGATCCTTCAGGAAGCGTGCGCCTCTTGCTGAGCAGCGCAGGCGATGAAACACTCGTGGCTCACAGTGCACCTCGAAGAGGGCAGCCACCCGTGAGTCGACGAACCGTTTTTTTCGTATCTGATCAAACCGGCGTGACCGCGGAGACGTTGGGGCACAGCCTGCTCACGCAGTTCGGCGGACTGGAATTTAGGCCGGTGACTTTGCCATTTGTGTCGAGCATTGACAAGGCAGAGGAGGCGGTGCGGAAGATCAATCGCGCGGCGGCGGAAGATGGTTTGCGGCCTATCGTGTTCAGCACGCTCGTACAGGATGAGGTGCGCGATGTGGTGCTCGGCAGCCAGGGCTTGTTCCTCGATTTCTTCGCGGCGTTCGTCGGGCCGTTGGAGCGCGAGCTCAACGTGCGCTCGGCGCACCTCGCGGGCCGCGCGCACGGTATGTTCGACGTCGCGGCGTACACGGCGCGCATCAACGCGACGAACTTCGCGCTCGCCAACGACGACGGCAACGGGCAGGACTTCACGCACGCGGATGTCATCCTCGTCGGCGTGTCGCGCTCGGGCAAGACGCCGACCTGTTTGTACATGGCGCTCCAATACGGCGTATTCGCCGCGAATTATCCGCTCACCGAAGACGACCTCGAATCCGGCAAGCTCCCCTCGCGCCTCGAGGCACACCGTCGCAAGCTCTATGCCTTGACCATCAAACCCGAGCGTCTTCAACAGATTCGTCACGAACGACGGCCGGAGAGCCGCTATTCTTCGCGGCAGCAGGTGGCGTACGAGCTGCGCGCCGCCGAAGCGCTCTTCACGCGGTACTCGATTCCCCTCATCGATACCACGGAATGCTCGATCGAAGAGATCGCGAGCCGCATTCTCAGCAACACCGGTATCGAGCGACGCTTGCGGCCTTGAAGTTGCGCGTGCAAGACCCAAGCCAAGGCGGGCCGCGCATTCTGCGATCGAGGCCGAAGTTTTCAGTGTGTGCGCGAATCTTGCTTGCAAGCGTTGCGGGTGTGCGAGACACCGCTTGCAGAGCCATCAACGTGAGATATAGTCGGGCCAATGCTTTCTGATGCAGTCACACTCGTTTCCTGGCGTGCGCGGCCGCGCAGCTTCGTAGCGCTCATGGCGCTCTACGAGAGCAATTACGTGCGCCTCGCCTCGCTCACCGGTGCGCTCGCGAAGCTCGCGGGGCGGCATCGGTCGCAGGTCGACGGTGACTGTGATCTTCTTCTCAATGTCACCGAGCGCAGTCCGTACACGACCACGCTCAATTTGACCTATCACTTCGCCGATACGCCGGGCAACGCCGCGGCCGCGGACTATCCCGACATGGGCATCCGTGTTTATCACGACGCGCATCTCGTCGAGGCGCAGGAGTGGGCGGGAACGCATCCGCACGCGGTTTTGCAGGCGCTGCGCCAGCGGGCGGAGCGTGAACTGGATCAGCGCTGGGCCCGCAACATGATGCTAAATAAATGGCTGGAATACTGCCTGGAGCGAGGCCATCGCTTCTCGCCAGCCACCTTGATTGCCGCGAGCTAACGGACAGCAGGATGTGGCAGGCCGCTTGGCCGCATCCTTGATGAAAGCGTTACGACAGCTCGGGTTTCTAAAACTTCCGTTTCTTCAGGGCGACGAGCCGGTCGATGAAGAGCACGACCGCGTCATGGCGTTGTTCCGCAATCGCGCGGAGCTGAAGAAGGCGCACGGCGAGCTGCAGGAAGAAATCTATCGCCTGAAGGACCGCATCAAGCAGCAGGAAGGCGCGACCCAACGCGTCCAGGAAATGCTGTCGGCGCTCGAGCAGCGGCTCGGTGCGCAGGAGAGCGGTTACCCGGCGCTGGTGTTCTACCAGTTGCGCGGTCTGTGGCAGCTCGGCCGCGAGTTGATCGAGCAGTTCGTCGCGGATCTCGCGAAGCAAATCGAAGAGCGCGAGCGCCGCGCGCATTTCGCCGAGCACAATCGGAGACAGTTCAGCCGGCGGCAGAGCGTCGACAGTCAGTTGCGTGCCGCGGAGACCGAGCTCGCCGATGCGAACGAGCGGCTCGCGGATCTGCGCACACAGCGCGAGCGGCTCACCAAGTTCTGGCACTACTTTCAGCGCCGTCGGCTCGATGAGCGCATCGTCGTGGCGAGCGGCACGAGTGCCGGTGCGGACACGCGACTCGCCGAGGCGCGTGCGGCGGCGGAGGCGCTCGATAAAGAGTCGGCACCGGACTTTCCCGGGCTGTCCATCGAGGCGCGCCGCGCGATCAACGTGGCCGCTATCGCTTATGCCGAAGTGTTGTGCCTGCGCCTCGTCAAGACGCAGATCGTGACGCTTGCGCGCGAGGCGACGAGTCGGCGCGAAGTGGCGGATGAGTACGGATCGCGGCAGGAGTGCGAAGCCGTCATGGCCGAGATCGCGCGTGCGCGGGCGCTCATTCAGGCGCGCACGAATATCGCTCAGGAAGTGAAGGTGCGCAGCGAGCGGCTCAAGCAGATTGCGCGTTACCGTGGTGAGAAGGATACGTCGCCGACGCCGGAGTCGATCGCCTTCTCGGAGGGCGATGTGCTGGCAGGTGAAACCTTGGGCGCGCAGAGCGCGGCGCGCATGCCCAATGTGCTTGCTGAGGACACGTGGGATTTGTTCCGCGTGCTGTTGCGGTGAGGCTGCCTAGATTGCGCCGGCTATCGAGGCCGAGGGTCTAGTTGCGCTGAGGAGCGGCGCAGAGAGCGCTCGCTGTTCGGAGCGGGGCGCTATCGAGGCCGAGGGTCAAGTTGCGCTCAGCAGCGGCGCGGGGCCGCTGCTCAATTCAATTGGCAGCTCTCTTACTTGCTCTGCGGTTCCGCCTTGGCGCTTTGCGGACCGCGGGAGTCGGTCGGGATGGCCGGGCGGGCACCGATCACGATGTCCCCCATGATCTCGGCGGCCTGGTTGAGCACGATGTCCGGCTCGTCCGCCTTGTCGAGCTTCTCCAACTCTTCGGTCGTCTTCACCGGCGTGAGGCCCTTGGCGGAGCGGCGGCTGTTCTCGCGCGTGATCCGATCCTGATCCTGCTGAGCGCGCTCGGCCTTGCGAGCGGCGAGGTTCAGCGACACGGTCTTCTGCTCGCGAATGGTGTCGATGGCCGCGATGTTGGAAACGAGCCAGCGATAATCGGGATCGCGCTGAGCGCGCACGCCTTCTTCGCTCGTCAAGTCGCTGACCGCCGGCTCTTCGCGCCGATCGGCGCGGAAGGGCACACCGGCAATGCGATCCCACGGCAGCGCCGAGTCGAGCGCGCTCTCGCCGACTTCCTTCATGTCGATCGCCGAGGGCAGCGGGATATCCGGCTCGACGCCGCGATGCTGCGTGCTCTCGCCGGTGACGCGATAGAACTTGCCGATCGTCACCGTGAGCTGTCCGTTCACGGGCCGTTGCGACCAACGATCCAGCGGCACGAGGTTCTGTACCGTGCCCTTGCCGAACGTGCGCTGGCCGAGCACGACGCCGCGTTTGTAGTCCTGAATCGCGCCCGCGAAGATTTCCGACGCCGATGCGCTGAAGCGATTCACGAGCACCGCGAGCGGCCCGTCGTATTCGGTACCCGGCTCCGGGTCCTCGAGCACTTCGAGACGACCCGTCGTGTCCTTCAACTGCACGACCGGACCCTTGTCGATGAATAGCCCGGTGAGGGCCGTCGCCTCCGGCAGATAACCGCCGCCGTCATCGCGCAGGTCGAGCACGAGACCGTCGATCTTCTCAGCCTTCAGCTCGGTGAGGAGGCGACGCACGTCGCGCGTCGTGCTGCGATAGTTCTCATCGCCCTGACTCTGCGCCGCGATGTCTTGATAGAAGCCCGGCACCGTGATGATACCGACCTTGTACGGCTTGCCGTTGCGCGTGATGTTCTTCACTTCCTTGTGCGCAGCCTGCGCTTCGAGCGTGACTTTGTTACGCACGAACTCGAGTGTCTTCTCCGGTGAGCCCGGCGCGGCGCCCGCGGGCAGAACCTGCAAGCGCACATTCGTGCCCGCTTTGCCGCGGATGAGCTGCACGACGTCGTCCAGGCGCCAGCCGATCACGTCTTGGAACCCGCCATCCTTACCCTGCGCGACGCCGACGATGCGGTCGTTCACGGCAAGCGTGCCGGCAACGGACGCGGGGCCGCCCTCGATGACGTTCAAGATCGTCACATAGTCGTCGACGAGTTGCAGCGAGGCGCCGATGCCCTCGTAGTTCAAGCTCATCTGAATGCGGTATTCCTCGGAGCTGCGCGGCGAGAAGTAGCTCGAGTGCGGGTCGAAGGTGCGCGCATACGCGTTCATCAGATTCTCGAACACGTCTTCCTGCGTCACCTGATCCACGCGTTTCAACACGCGCTCGTAGCGCTTGTGGAGCAGATCCTGCGCTTCCTTCCACGACTTGCCGGTGAGCAGCAGCGACAGCGCATCGTTCTTCACGCGCTTGCGCCACAGCTCGTTCATTTCGGCATTGTTCGCGGGCCACGGCGCGTGCTCGCGCTCGAACTCGAACGATTCGTTGGCGTTCCAGTCCGGCTCGGTCTTCAGCAGCTCGAGCGCATAGTTGATGCGATCGCGGTTGCGCTGCTGGAAGCGCGCGAAGATGACGTACGCCGGCTCGAGATCGCCGGTGCGGATCATGTCGTCGAATTTGAGACGCGACGATGCGAAGTCCGAGATGTCACTCTGCAGGAAGTAGCTGCGCTGACCGTCGAGCAGATCGAGGTAGCGCTCGTACACCTGCGCGGACAGCTTGTCGTCGATCGGCTGACGCCGGAAGTGGGCTTCCTCGAGGATGGTGCCGATGCGCCGCGCGATGGCGCGCTGGCGATCCGTCGGCACGATAGATCCTGCCGGCAGTCCAGCGGTGCTGGCCGCGGGTGCCGGAGAGGAGCTTGCGAGAACGAGGAGGATGGCGGTGAGGGCCGAAGCGGCGAGCCAGCCGGACGAACGGCGCAGGGTTTTGGGCATTCGGGCACTCACAATTTGAGTAAACTCTTCGGCCCCAATCTAGAGGCCGCGCTCCTGGGCATCAAGTACTCAGTTCCACGGATCATCCGGTCACGGGCACCGGAGGGCTCGGCTTGAAGCCGCTCGCCGTCCTGATTGGAATCGTGATGGGCTCGGCAGTTTCCCTGGCGGTGGGCCTGCTGATGACGATGATCGTCATTCTGTTCATCCCGGAGCATGCCGACCGCCTTGCGGCCGAGAAGGCGCCGCTGATCAAGGGCATCCTGTTGTTCACGCTGCTGTCCGCGGCCGCCGCGGCGAGCTTCTACGGAGAAATCCGGCTGCGCCGCTGGCGGTTCCCCGCCCATCTGGCCATGGTAGCGGTCCTGAGCGCCGCCTTCTGGATGTACTGGCCGCGCTGAGCCTCGGATGCACGCCGGCCTGGCTGGCGTCCTGCGTCCGTCCGAACGTGTCAGTCACGCTTCGGCTTGCGTCTCCAGACGTCGGCATTGCGCGTGGCCGGGCCCGTATCGTACGGGTTGTAGCCACGGCCTTTCTGCTCCGAGTACTCATCGAGCAGGGCCAAGGTAACGCGACTGATCGTTTTTTCAGCTCTGGCGGTCGGCGTTGCAGTTTGAGTCTCGCCTGGCATAGGCCAAGCCGGCTGAGGCACGGTGCCCTTCATCTAGATCCCCGGTGTGCCGCTCGTGGGCGGCTTCTTCGTTCTCGACAGTGAGAAGCTTGTCACACGTCCCGGGGCGCGGTTGCGACCAAGGTCACACTATTGCGCGCGGCGCATGACGTGCCAGAGCAGCCGGAACATTAAGACAAACAGATACGGCCCGACGACCACGGCCCAGTAGGCGAGCGAGCCGTTCTTCAAGCCCGTAAAGAAGTCCATGAGAAGCGCGAAGGCGCCGCCGTCTGCATACGGCCCGAGCATCCACTGGCCAACGACCCAGATCAGCAGCGGCACGACGAACAAGCCGCACGCCAGCAGGATGAGGAAGAGCAGGAGCTCGCGACGGCCGCGAGGATTCAGGGCACTCGGCGCGGGCGCACGCGGCGGGCCGCCGAGGCGTTCGGAAGGATCGGGCAGAAGACACTCCTGACTTCACATCGGCCTCTCGGGCCGAGGCGCGGGCATAATAGCCGCAAGATGCAAAAAATCAGAGCAGCAGTCGTCGGTGTCGGTTATCTCGGACGGTTTCACGCGCAGAAGTACGCTCGAGCGGAAGGCTGCGAGCTCGTAGCGGTCGTCGACGCGCGCGCCGAGGCGCGCGAGGCCGTCGCCAACGAGCTGAATACGCAGGCGCTCGCGGACCATCGCGAACTGCTCGGCCGCGTCGATGCGGTCAGCGTCGTCACGCCGACGCCGGCGCACTTCGGCATCGCGCGGGAGTTTCTGTCGGCGGGCGTACACGTGCTGGTGGAGAAGCCGATCACGGAGACGCCGGCCGAAGCGCGCGAGCTCATCGAGCTCGCGAACGCGCGCGGGCGCGTGTTGCAGGTGGGCCATCTCGAGCGATTCAACGCGGCCATTCTTGCGGCGGAACCGTATCTGACCGCGCCGCGCTTCATCGAGTGCCATCGCCTCGCGCCGTACAAGGAGCGCGGCACGGACGTGAACGTGGTGCTCGATCTCATGATTCACGACATCGACATCGTCCAGACGATCGTCGGCGCGCCCATCGTCTCGATCGACGCGATCGGCACGAAAGTGTTCTCGGATGAAATCGACATCGCGAACGCGCGCATCCGCTTCGAGAACGGCTGCGTCGCCAACGCGACCGCGAGTCGCGTGAGCTTGAAGACGGAACGCAAGCTGCGCGTGTTCGAGGACGACGCCTACTTGTCGCTTGATCTGCAGCAGAAGATCCTCACGTTGATCCGCAAGCGCGCGGCGGCTCCCGCGCCCGGCCAGTTGCCGGTCTCGATCGAGGAACAGAGCCTGGATCAGGGGGATGCGCTCAAGGCCGAGATCGAATCGTTCCTGAATTGCATTCGCAGCGGCCGCCCGCCGATCGTCGGCGGTGAAGCCGGGTTGCGCGCCCTCGAGACGGCCATGCGGATCACCGAGCAGGTGCACGCCGGCGCACGGACTCGTTGAAGCCTGACCGCGCGCGTCTCGGCCGCGCAACGAGTGGTGTCGGTACACGAACGCCGCGGGCTCGGCAGGAACTTCCCGTCCTGTCGCGGCTTGAATAATCACCGGCGTCCACCACGTACCGACCATGGACACACAAATCGTTACCCCGACGGTTGCACGCTCCACCCTGGAGATCGATCTGATCGCGGACTTCGCGTGCCCGTGGTCCTTCCTGGGCAAGCGCAGTCTCGAACGCGCGCTCGACAACCTCTACGGCCTGCCGGTGCGCGCGCTGCGGTGGCACGGGTTTCGCGCCCAAGTGGAACTCGCGCTCACGCACGGCGACGCGCGTCGCTCGTGGCGCGACCATCTGGCCACGCGATTGCCGCCCAACATCACGGTCGACTTCGCGCAGAAGAGTCTCGTGGAAGCAGGCGAGAGTCTCGGCATTCGGTTCGACTTCAATCACATCGAGCGGCTGCCGGACACGACGGATGCACATCGTCTCGTCGTGCTCGCGGCGCGCGAAGAGAAGCACAGTGAAGTGGCGGATGGCCTGTTCCGCGCGTTCTTCGAGCAGGGCCGCGACATCGGCGACTTGAAGGTCATCGAAGCGGTGGGCCGCGAGAATCACTTGGCGGTCGAAACGCTCGCCGCGTTCGCGAATGCCGAAGAGGGGCGCGAGCTCGTCGAAGCGGACGAGAAGCGGCTGCGTGGCTTCGGCGTCACGGTGACTCCGAATCTGCTGATCAACGGTCGCGTGCTGGTGCCCGGCCCGGCGGACGTGTCGACGTACGTGCAGGCGCTCGATCAGGCTCTCTTCCCGCAATTGACCGGCCCGTCCAGCAAGAAGCACTTGCACTGATCCATTTGGCAGGAGTCGCCTGCGGCGCTTTTGGCAGACCGTGGCCTCGCTTCCGGCCGGCAAAAGGCGTGACTTTTGCCGGCCTGCGTGCTCTAGGGTAACGTCGCCGGCCCGGGAGAGCGCCGCACGCGTTCGCTAGAGGTCGCCGATGGAACCTGCACACTTTCGCAGCTCGCCGCGCAACGTCACCGTTGCGGCCACGCAGTTCTCCTGCGACTGGAACGTCGAGTCGAACATCGCGAAGGCGGAGCGCGCCGTACGCGAAGCCGCGCGTCGCGGCGCGCAGATCATCTTGTTGCCCGAGCTCTTCGAGACGCCGTACTTCTGCATCGAACAGGACGTGCGACATCTGAGTCTCGCGCGCCCGGCGGAGAGCAATCGCGCGATTCTTCACTTCCAGCCGATCGCGCGCGAGCTGGGCATCGTGTTGCCCGTGAGCTTCTTCGAGCAATCGGGGCGCGCGTATTTCAACTCCGTGGCGATTCTCGATGCGGATGGGCGCAATCTGGGCGTCTATCGCAAGTCACACATCCCGAATGGCCCCGGGTATCAGGAGAAGAATTACTTCAGCCCCGGCGACACGGGCTTCAGAGTGTGGGACACGAAGTTCGCCCGGATCGGCGTCGGCATTTGCTGGGATCAGTGGTTCCCTGAGACGGCGCGCGCGATGGCGCTGATGGGCGCGGAGCTGCTGTTCTTCCCGACTGCGATCGGCACGGAGCCCCCGCCGGCCCTGCCCGTGAACTCACGCGATCACTGGCAACGCACCCAGCAGGGTCACGCGGCTGCGAACCTCACACCGCTGATCGCGTCGAATCGCTATGGGCTCGAACGCTCGCTGCAGAATCCCGACGGGTTGTACATCAACTTCTACGGTTCGTCGTTCATTGCCGATCCGAGCGGCGCCAAGGTGGCGGAGGCGGGCGAAGCGGAGGACGCGGTGCTGACCGCGACGTTCGACCTCGATGCGATCCACCGACTGCGGGACAACTGGTTCGTCTTCCGCGATCGACGGCCCGAGTTGTACGGGCCGCTGCTCTCGCTAGACGGCCTACGTACCTAAGAGCGCTTCGCCAGCCAACGCCGCGCGCCTTGCAGATCGTCGACGAAGCGGTCGTACTCCGCTGCCGTGTCCGCGTCGTCTGTGATTCTGAGCAGATACGACGGATGGATCGTCACCCACACGTGGGCCGTCTTCGTGAACGGCGTCGGCAGCCCGCGCATCGAGCCCACCGTGACGGGATGCCCTAGGACGCTGCGCGCCGCCGTCGCGCCGAGCGCGATGACGAGCTTCGGCTGCACGAATTTCAGCTCTTCCGTCAGCCACCAGCGACATGCCTCGATCTCACCGGCGTTCGGCTTCGAGTGAATTCGTCGCTTGCCGCGCGGCTCGAACTTGAAGTGCTTCACCGCGTTCGACACGAACACGGTTTTGCGCTCGATTCCCGCCTGTTGGAGCGCACGGTCGAGAATGCGTCCCGCCGGACCGACGAAGGGGTGACCTTGGGTGTCTTCGGCATCTCCCGGCTGCTCGCCGACGAGCATGATCTCGGCGTGCTTGGGGCCTTCGCCCGGCACGCCCTGCGTCGCATTTCGCCACAGCCCGCACCGGCGACACGCGTTCACGGCGTCCCGCAGCTCACCGAGCGTGTTGAGATGGCGGCCAATCGCAGCGCCTTCAGCTTCACCTTCGTCGACGGACGGGCGCACCTCGTCGTCGCCGTGGCGCGGGTGTCGTGTAGCCATAGTGAGCACTCAATGGCCCACGGGGCGTCGCGGTTCCGGCCGTGGCGAAGCATTCGCTCCAATTTGCCGCTACCTGTCGTCGACGAGCGACGGACGGGCGGATCAGCTCACGGTTGATTCGACTTCACGTAGACGAGATTGACGGTCGTGAGCGTGTCCGTTCGCTCGAGCCCGGGCGCCGGTTCGCTGTTGTGCCGGACGCTGAAGCCGAGACTCACCGCGAACGTCTTGACCATTTTGACTTCGAGCGAAAGATCGTTGCGCGTGAGCGTGTTGGCCTGGCCCGCTTCGGTGAGCAGCGACTCGATCACTCTCGTGTGATCGTTGAATGCGTGCGAGAAGGAGAGGGCGCCGTTCGCGACGGCATCATGGGTGCGGTCGCCGAGAACGCGCGCGATCACTGCGCCCGTGGTCTCCTCGCGCACGAGGAGCTCGGGACGCAGCGCGCGGAGGCCGGCACCGATCTGGATCGACAGTTTCGTCGCATCGGTATCGATGAATTTGTGGCCGAGACCGCTCGTCGCGGTGGTTTGGTAGTCGAACCCGCTGAAGCGATCGTCTTCGTAGCGCAGCGCGCCGAACCAGAACGAGCGCTCGCTGTACGCATAGTCGGTTTGGAAGCGGCCGTCCACGTGCTGCGCGCTCGTGATGCCGGCGCTGCGGCCGTACAAGCCCGTCGTGCCGAGCGTGTATTTCCATTTGTCGATCTCGCGCACGATCTCCACCTTGGCATTCGCGGTTTCCGTCGAGCTGTTGCCGCGCGCGGCGACGAAGCCCATCTCGGCGCGCGTGGCCCAGGTGTCCTGTGCGTGGACGATGGCGCTCGCGAACAGCAGCGCGACGGCCGCGCCACTCCTGAAAGTTGCTTTCGACATCCCCCGACTCCATCTTTGGGCACGCGGCTGCGCGTGCAAATTGCGCGCCTGGGCGCCGAGTGTCGGGATCGGGTATCCTTGCCGCTCGAACTTTGGGGGCGACCGGTTTCGACGTGGGTCGTGAACCCCGAGGTGCGTACCGAGGTGCAGTGCCCTCGTTAATCTTGCTGCAAAACTATAGTTGCCAACGACGACAGCTACGCACTCGCCGCCTAATCGCGGTTGACCTCTGACCAGCTTGTGCCTATGCAACTGAATCAGGGGACGCGCTCATAGGATCGCGAACCGGTGTGCTACGGGCCGGTTCGTTAAGAGTCACCGTCGCTGGTGTGACGTCTTCCCTGCTCCTCGGGTAACGGCGCACGAGAAACAAAGAGAGAGCTACGTACGTAGGTCTTCGGGCTTAGCACTTACGGACGGGGGTTCGATCAAGGGTCGCGTCAGCCCGCGAGGGTTGAACGAAAACGGAGCTCACATCGGTGAAACCTGACGGCGCCGTCGCGAGACGGCGGCATGGCAACGCCGAGGGGTGGAGAGAAGGCCAACTTCAGATCCGCCCTGTAGAGACTCATAGACCGGCCGAAGCGCAGTGGTGCGCCGGGTCGGCACTAGGATCCGGCTCAGATTGTCTCGAGTCGGATAACACGCTCCGCGTCCTCATCGCCGTCGGCAACGGCGGCGCGAGGACGAAGGCATAGTCCAGGCCGTGGCGAAAGCCGCGGATGCACTGTCCCCCCGCCTCCACCAGTACAGCGTTCCCGGTCGCCGGGCCGGGAACGCTCCTTCTTTCGGCGGTACGCCTTGTATGCCCAGGACCGTCTGCACGCTCTCCGTTACAGATGCAGCCTATATTGCCGGGGTTATTGACGGCGCAGGCACGGTCTCTCTACTTCGACATCATGGCGGCGAGCATCGGCGGGCAGTGGTGAGCGTCGCAAAGAGCGCGATAGCTCCGAGGCAGCAAGTACACTCAGTCGATGATCGCCGCGCGTCAGACGTTCGAGGCTCGCTTTTTCGAGGTTTGCGTGCGTCGGCGTGCCTCATGAGGTGTTCAGCCGCGGCGGAGTAGGCGGGCTTTGTCGCGTTCCCAGTCGCGGTCCTTCTCGGTGGCGCGCTTGTCGTGCTGCTTCTTGCCTTTCGCCAGGCCGATTTCGAGCTTCACGCGGCCGTCTTTCCAATGCAGGTCGAGCGGCACGATGGTGTACCCGCGCCGCTCGACGGCCCCGATCAAGCGCGACAGCTCGCTCGCGTTCAGCAGCAGCTTTCGGGTGCGTGCGGGGTCCGCGACGATGTGTGTCGACGTCGTCTTCAGCGGCGTCACGTGCGCGCCGATCAAGAACGCCTCGCCGCCGCGGAGGAACACATACCCTTCAGTGATCTGCGCGCGCCCCGCACGCATCGCTTTCACTTCCCAACCCTGCAGCGCGAGGCCGGCCTCGTAGCGGTCTTCGATGAAATACTCGAAGCGCGCCCTGCGGTTCTCGGCGATCAGGCGTTCGGACTCGTCTTTCTTGGCGGAGGCGGCTTTGGACATGGGATGACTTCTGGGACTGCGGGCGCATTGTACCTGTGTGACAATCGCGGGATGCGACAGGTCACGCGCTCGGCTCTCGTCGCACAGCCGCCGAGCCGCATGTTCGCCCTCATCAACGACATCGAGCGCTATCCGGAGTTCGTTCCCGGATGCACGCACGCGCGCATCGAATCCCGCACGCCGCACGAGGTGATCGCGACGGTCGGCGTCAAACGCGGGCCGCTGCAGGCCGAGTTCACGACCCGAAACACGCTCGAGCCGGACCGGCAGATCACGATGACGCTCGTGCGCGGGCCGTTCCGCGAGCTCACCGGCGAGTGGAAGCTCACGCCCGTCGGCACCGATGGGTGCCGTGTGGAGCTCTTCATGCGCTTTGCCTTCGCGAATCGCATGTCGGCGATGCTGTTCGAGCCCATCTTCGAACAGACCGCCACCTCACTCGTCGACGCGTTCGTCGCGCGGGCACGCGCGCTCGACAAATGACGCCGGCAGGCGCGGGCGCTTCGAGCGAGCGCAAGCGGTGCATCGTTGCTTACGCAACCCGCGACGAGCAATTCCTGTGGCCCGTCGAGTTACCGGCCGCCGCCACTGTCGCGGACGCGCTAGCCGCGGCGCGCGCGCTGGCGCAGCGTGACGATGTACCGTGGGAGACCGCCGATGTGGGAATCTTCGGTCGCGCGTGCAATCTCAGCGACGTGCCGCTCGACGGCGATCGCATCGAAATCTACCGCCCCCTACACTCCGATCCGCGCGAGCGCCGTCGCGAGCGCGTGCGCGAGGAACGCCGCGCCGCGCGTACGCCCAAGCGGTAGACCGCCGTCACCGAAGAACCACCCTCCGGCGATCTCGGCGCTTGCAGGCTACTAGCGCAGCTTCGAGTCTTTAGCGCGTTGAAGGTATGTGGAGGCAGTGCTTCAGGCCAGCGCGCGCAAGCGCTTCGCCTCGGCAACCCCCCGCCCCACGCTGCCCCGAAGGGGCATTTAAATGACACGAGCTGCGTTGACCCAAAACCCTGAATTACGTAGCTGCGTTTGCCTTAGCGTTCTTCGAGTCGGGCTCGATCTCTCGATCGCGCTGCTCGGCCGGCGGCATCGGGCCCGCGCCCGAGTTGTCGAACTTGCTCACCTTGTCGTCCTGGAAGTACACGATCAGGTGACGCTGCTCGGGCGCTCGCAAGCGGCCCTTCTTCAAGTAGTACAGATAGTCCCAGCGATCCCTGTCGAACGCGTCGGGCACCATCGGCGTGCCGAGCAGGTAGCGCACCTGGCTGCGAGTCATTCCCACTTGCAACTGGGAGACGGCGCGCGGCTCGAGGAAGTTACCTTGTTGAATATTCATGCGATAAACGCAGCCGCTCATGAGCAGCACTGCAGCGAGCGCGGTGAGGTCAGTGGCGAGGCGGCGCGTGTGCTTCGAAATCTGAAAACAGGGTCGCATGTCGGTCCGTTTGGGGGAATAATCGCGCGCGCATCATACCGTCCCGAGCTGGAGAGCGTGAGTGGAAGGCAAGGATCTTCGGAAAGCCGGCCTCAAGGTGACGCTGCCGCGGCTGAAGATTCTCGAAATCCTCGAGAGCAGCGCGACACGCCATCTGTCGGCCGAAGACATCTATCGAGGGTTGCTCGAATCCAACGAGGACATAGGGCTCGCGACCGTCTACCGCGTCTTGACGCAGTTCGAGGCGGCCGGGCTCGTCACGCGCCATCACTTCGAGGACGGCATGGCCGTCTTCGAGCTGAACCACGGCACTCACCACGACCACATCGTCTGTCTCGAGTGCGGCCGGGTCGAAGAATTCATGGATGCGGGCATCGAGGAGCGCCAGGACCAGGTGGCGCAGCGCCTTGGCTTCGAGATCCGCGATCACTCGCTGATTCTGTACGGCAAGTGCCGGCGGCAGAATTGTCCCCATCGTAAGAAGGGCACTCCGCGGAAGGCTCCCCTCGAGAGCCGTTCCTGAGCCGTATCGGTATCAGCGGCGTTTCGACGACTTGGTCGAGCGCGCCGGTTCGGCGCCGTTTTCCCCCACCTTCAGCATTTCGCGCGCGTGCTCGCGCGCTTTCGAGGTGATCTCGACGCCTCCGAGCATGCGAGCGATTTCCTCGACGCGCTCATCGTTCGCGAGCGACGTCAGGTTCGTGCGCGTCGTCTTGCCGTCCGTGAGCTTCGTGACGCGCAGGTGGTTGTGGCCCTGGGAGGCCACTTGCGGCAAGTGAGTCACGCACAGCACTTGGCTTCGCTCTGCGAGATTGCGCAGCTCGCGGCCGACGATCTCGGCGACGGCACCCCCGATGCCGGAGTCCACTTCGTCGAACACCATGCAGCGGGTCTCCCGCGCTGCCGACGACACCTGAATAGCGAGCGACAGCCGCGAGAGCTCGCCGCCTGAGGCCACCTTCGCGAGCGGTCGCAACGGCTGCCCGGGATTCGTGGTCACACGAAACTCGATCTGATCGACGCCATGCGAAGCAGGCTCGGTCGATGCGAGCGGCGTGATCTCCACCTGAAAGCGCCCGCCGGCCATACCCAGCGTCTGCATGCGCGCGGTGATGTCCTTTGCAAGCGCGCGCCCGGCAGTCGCACGACGGGCGGACAGCTGATTCGCGAGCGTTCGATAGGATTCCAGCGCGCCGACTTGCTCCTTGCGCAGCTGCGAGAGGTCGGAGTCCGCGCGCTCCAGCTCGAGCAGCTCCTCTTTCAATTGAGCCGTTCGCGGCAGCAGCTCATCCGGAGAAATGCGGTGCTTGCGCGCCAACTCCTCGATTGCCGCCAGGCGCTTCTCCACTTGGTCCTGCCGCGCCGTGTCGACGTCCAAACTTTCCAGATAGTGTTGGAGCTGGCGCGCCGCTTCGCGAATCTGAATCCCCGCTTCATCGACGAGCGGCAGCACGGCACCGAGCTTCGAATCGACCGTTGCGAGCGAACGAATCGCCTGCAGCGCGCGGCTCACCGCCGCGTGGGCGCTGCCTTCTTCGCTCTCGTACAGCTGCAGCACCGCAGTCTGCGCCGCCTCGGCCAGCTTGCCGCGATTGGCGAGCCGCCCGCGCTCCTCATTGAGCGTCGGCACTTCGCCTTCGGTGAGCTGCAGCGCTTCGAGCTCCCGCACTTGGTAGCGCAGCAAGTCCAGCTTGGCGTCTCGATCGCGCGCCTTGGTTTCCAGCTCGAGCATGCGATTCAGCAGCCCGTTCCACACCCGATGCGCGATCTCCACTTGCCCGACGAGCGCGTCGTGCCGGCCGAAGTCGTCGAGCAAGTCGCGCTGCGCGCTACCGCGCGTGAGCGACTGGAATTCGTGCTGCCCATGAATATCGATGAGGATGTTCCCGAGATCGCGCAGCAGTTGCACCGGCACGATCTGCCCATTGAGATAGGCGCGCGAGCGACCGTCGCTCGCAATCAACCGCCGTACCTGCAGCTCGCTATCCGTGCTGATCGATTGATCTTCCAGCCAGCGCTTCAACTCACGCGGCGCGCGTAACAGATCGAAGGTGCCCGAGATTTCGGCGCGTTCGGCCCCGGCGCGGACGACTTCCGCGCCGGCACGTCCGCCCGAGAGGAGCTGCAGGGCATCCACCATGATGGATTTGCCCGCGCCCGTCTCGCCCGTGAGCACCGTCATGCCCGGCCGCACTTCCAGCTCGACCACGTCGATGATCGCGAAATCCCGAATCTGCAGATGAGTGAGCATAGTTGGCGTTTCAGCGCGAGAGATCGCGTCCGCCGCGCCCCCACTGGAGTTTCGAGCGGAGCAGGCGGTAGTAATCGTGGTCCGCCGGATGCAGCAGAGTGATGCGCTCCTTCGCGGCTTGCACTTGCAGAGAATCCTCGGGCTCCAACTCGCCGAGCACCACGCCGTCGCACACAACCTGCGCCTGCGTCTCGAAGCGCTCGATGAGCTTGATATCGACCACCGAGCGCGCCGATACGACGACGGGCCGGTCCGAAAGCGTGTGCGGGCAGATGGGTGCCAAGACCAACACGTCGAGATGCGGCTCGACGATCGGCCCGCCGCAAGACAGTGCGTAGGCGGTCGAGCCCGTCGCGCTGGCAATGACGATGCCGTCGCCCGCGTGGCTGTTGACGTAACGCCCGTTGACGAACACTTCGAAGTCGAGCATCCGCCCCGAGGCGGCCTTCTGCAGAACTACGTCGTTGAGGGCGAGCGATTCGGTGACTTTCCCGTCCGCCGTGCGCACGGTCGCGCGGAGCAGGGTGCGTTCTTCCGTCGCGAGCTTGCCGTCGAGCGCGGCGTCGATCGCCACCACCATGTTCTGCGGCATCACGTCCGTCAGGAACCCCAGGCGGCCGCGGTTGATGCCGAGAAGCGGCACGCCGTGCCGCGCCACCAGGCGGGCCGCGTAGAGCAGCGTGCCGTCGCCGCCGATCGCGATCACGATGTCGGCGCGCTGGGCGATCTGATCTTCCGGGACCGGCACGACGTCGCCGTTCAGCCAGTCCGGCACGTCGCCGTCGTCGATGACCAATACTTGCGCGCAGCGGGCCTTCAGGCCGGGCAGCAGCGCGCCCACCGACTCCGCGACACGCGGATCGGCGAAGCGACCGACCAGCGCGCACGCGCGTACCGGAAAGGCCATGTGTGCCTCGAAATAACCAGGAGTGACCCAAGATAGGACGCGGCACTTAATCACGGGCCGTGTCCGGGATTCAACCGTTTGGGTCGGCGCCGCTCGCTTGACGCTCGCGGTGCCCGTCGCTAGCTTCCACATTGACGCCGCTAGGCTCCCGTGCCACGGCTTTCGCGCAACACTCATGGCGCAAGACACGCGAGACGAACCGCTGAACGAACGAGCCCAGCAACTCCTGCGGGTGCTCATCGAGAATTACATTCGCGACGGCCAGCCCGTCGGCTCGCGCGTGTTGTCGCGCGAATCCGGTTTGAGTCTCAGCTCGGCGACGGTCCGCAACGTGATGGCGGACCTCGAGGAGCTCGGCTTCGTCCACTCGCCGCACACCTCCGCCGGCCGCGTGCCGACGGACAAAGGCTATCGTTTCTTCGTAGACACCTTGTTACACGTGCAGCCGCTCGAGAGTGCGGCGATCACGGAGCTGCGCCGCCAGCTCGATGCAGGGCACGACAGCTCGAAGGCGCTCGTCGCTACGGCCTCACAGCTGCTGTCGAGCGTCACGCATCTCGCCGGCGTCGTCACCATCCCGCGCACGCAGCAGGCGGCGATTACGCATATCGAGTTCGTTGGCCTCTCGGAGAACCGCGTGCTCGCGGTGCTGGTGCTCAACGACCGCGAAGTGCAGAACCGCATGCTGCAGCTCGATCGGTACTTCTCGCCGGATGAGCTGAAGCGCGCGGCGAACTACCTCAACGAGCACATTCGTGGGCGCACGCTGAACCAAGTGCGGCAGGAGATCCTGCGGCAGCTGCAGGAAGCCCGCGAGCACATGAATCAAATCATGGTCGACGCGATCTCGGTGGCGCAGAAGGTCTTCGAGGCGAGCCCGGAGTCCGAGGAGCGCATCGAGTACGTGATCGCCGGGGAAACCAACCTCATGGGCGTCGCCGAGCTGTCGAGCGTCGAGCGGCTGCGGCGCCTGTTCGAAGCGTTCAACGAGAAGCGCGATTTCCTGCACCTGCTCGACCAGAGCCTGAAGTCCGAGCGCATTCAGATCTTCATCGGGCACGAATCCGGCTACCAAGTGCTCGACGACTGCAGCGTCGTGACCGCGCCGTACGGCGATGCAGACGCGGTCATGGGAGTGCTCGGGGTCATCGGCCCGACCCGCATGGCCTACGAGCGCGTCATTCCGATCGTCGACATGACCGCGAAATTGCTCGGCGCCGCCTTGAATTCCCGGCGCTGACCCTCACGGACGCCGTGGCTTTCGCCAGTCGCTACCCGGCTTCCTGAGCCGAAGCTCAGGAAGGGGAGCTAAGTTTTTGTTTTCTGGAGGCCTTTGATCATGAATGCACGCGAGTCGAGCGCGCCTGGCGCGGATGCAGGCGGCAGTGCCGCGGAGCCGACGGCGGTATTGCCGGAGACGGCCGCGCAGCTCGTCGAGATGGAGCGTCTCCAACAGGCGCTGGCGCAATCTGAAGAGCGCGCGAAGAACCACTGGGATCAATACCTGCGCGCCGTGGCGGACGTCGAGAACATCCGCCGTCGCGCTCAGCGCGACGTGGAAGCGGCCCATCGTTACGGCATCGACAAGCTCGCTCAGGAGCTGCTGCCCGTGCGCGACAGCCTCGAGCTTGCGGTCGAGAACGCGGATCGCGCCGACGCCGCCAGCCTCGCTGCCGGCCAAGAGGCCACGCTGAAGCTGCTCGCCAAAGCCTTCGAGAAGCTCGGCATCACCGAGCTCAATCCGCTCGGCGAGCCCTTCGATCCGCAGAAGCACGAAGCCATGCTGGCGCAGCCCGCGGATACCGCAGAGCCCAACTCGGTGCTGAAGGTGGTGCAGCGGGGCTACGAGATGAACGGCCGATTATTGCGCCCCGCGCGCGTAATCGTTGCCAAGGCGCCTTGAATCACGTTTTCTACACCCTAACAAGTGCTCTTCAGTAGCACCTCATATGGACCTTTCGGAGTAGTCCCATGGCAAAGGTAATCGGCATCGACCTCGGCACCACGAACTCTTGCGTGGCCGTCATGGAGGCGGGCAAGCCTCGCGTGATCGAGAACAGCGAGGGCGATCGCACGACCCCATCGATCGTGGCGTTCACCAAGGACGATGAGGTCCTGGTCGGCCAGTCCGCGAAGCGTCAGGCGGTGACCAATCCGCAGAACACGCTGTTCGCGATCAAGCGCCTGATCGGCCGCAAGTTCGAGGACGACGTCGTGCAGCGGGACGTGAAGATGGTCCCGTACAAGATCGCCAAGGCCGACAACGGTGATGCCTGGGTCGAGGTGCGCGGCAAGAAGATGGCGCCGCCGGAGATCTCGGCGCGCGTGCTCATGAAGATGAAGAAGACCGCGGAGGACTACCTCGGTGAGCCGGTGACCGAAGCCGTCATCACCGTGCCCGCGTACTTCAATGACTCGCAGCGCCAGTCCACCAAGGACGCGGGCCGCATCGCCGGCCTGGAAGTGAAGCGCATCATCAACGAGCCGACCGCGGCCGCGCTCGCGTACGGCCTCGACAAGGCGGGCGGGGATCGCAAGATCGCCGTGTACGACCTCGGCGGCGGCACGTTCGACATCTCGATCATCGAGATCGCGGAAGTCGACGGCGAGCGTCAGTTCGAGGTGCTCTCCACCAACGGCGACACGTTCCTCGGCGGTGAGGACTTCGACCTGCGCATCATCAATTTCCTCGCCGAGGAGTTCCAGAAGGAATCCGGCGTCGACGTCCGCAAGGACCCGCTCGCCATGCAGCGGCTGAAGGAAGCGGCCGAGAAGGCGAAAATCGAGCTGTCCTCGAGCCAGCAGACCGACATCAACCTGCCGTACATCACGGCGGACCAGTCGGGCCCGAAGCATCTGAACATCAAGCTGACGCGCGCGAAGCTCGAGTCGCTCGTGGAAGAGCTGGTGCGCAAGACCATCGAGCCGTGCCGGATCGCGATGAAGGATGCCGGAGTTTCCTCGAAGGACGTCTCCGAGGTCATTCTCGTCGGCGGTCAGACGCGCATGCCGCTCGTGCAGAAGTACGTGAAGGACTTCTTCGGCAAGGAGCCGCGCAAGGACGTGAACCCGGATGAAGCGGTCGCCGTCGGTGCGGCCATTCAGGCGGGCGTGCTCGCGGGCGAAGTGAAGGACGTGCTGCTGCTCGACGTGACGCCGCTGTCGCTCGGCATCGAGACGCTCGGTGGGATCATGACGAAGCTCATCGAGAAGAACACGACGATCCCGACCAAGGCGTCGAACACCTTCTCGACGGCGGACGACAACCAGACGGCCGTGACGATTCACGTGCTGCAGGGTGAGCGCGATCGCGCGCAGGACAACAAGTCGCTCGGCAAATTCGACCTGACGGACATTCCGCCGGCGCCGCGCGGCCTGCCGCAGATCGAAGTGTCCTTCGACATCGACGCGAACGGCATTCTGAACGTGTCGGCGAAGGACAAGGCGACCGGCAAGGAGCAGAAGATCGTCATCAAGGCCTCGAGCGGCCTGAACGAGGACGAGATCAAGCGCATGGTGCGCGATGCCGAGGCGCATGCCGCGGAAGACAAGAAGTTCCGCGAGCTGGTCGAGGCGCGCAACAAGGCGGATGGCCTCGTGCACTCGGTCGAGAAGACTCTCAAGGAGCTCGGTGAGAAGGTCGACGGCGCGGAGCGCGCGCGAGTGGAGTCGGCGATCTCGGACGTTCGCTCGGCGCTGAAGAGCGATGACAAGGGCGCCATCGAGAAGAAGACCGAGGCGCTGGCGCAGGCCGCCCAGTCGATTGCGCAGAAGGCGTATGCCGATGCGGGTGCCGCGGGCGCGGGCCCCGGTCCTGGATCCGATGCGGCGGGCGGTGCTGGCGCGTCGGCCGGCGCCGGCAAAGCGGCCGGCGGCGACGACGTGGTCGATGCCGAGTTCGAGGAAGTGAAGGACAAGAAGGCGTCATAAGCCGCCTTCGATGAGAAGTCGATAGCGCAAGGGAGCCTCCCGCGTGACCGCGGGAGGCTCCCTTCGCATATAGTGGGTTCGGTCTCGCCACAGGGTTTGGTCTCTTTTCGAAGCTCGCATGTCCAAGCGCGATTACTACAAAGTCCTCGATGTGCCTCGTAACGCGGCCGAGGCGGACATCAAGAAGGCCTATCGGCGCCTCGCGATGAAATTCCATCCGGATCGCAATCCGAACGACGCCGAGGCCGAGGGCAAATTCAAAGAGGCGAAGGAAGCCTACGAAGTGCTGACCGACGCGCAGAAGCGCGCGGCCTACGATCAGCACGGGCACGCCGGGGTCGAGGCGATCAATCGCGGCGCAGCCGGGCGCGGCGGCTTCGGGCCGGGCGATGCGTTCAGCGACATCTTCGGCGACGTGTTCGGCGACATCTTCGGCACCGGACGGCGTGGCGGCGGCCGCGCACAAGTGTTCCGCGGCGCCGATCTGCGCTACGAGTTGGAGCTCGATCTCGATCAAGCGGTGTTCGGTCACACGATCGACATTGAAGTGCCGAAGCTCTCGGAGTGCGAGACGTGCCATGGCACGGGCGCCGCGAAAGGGCACTCGCCCGTCACGTGCGAAACCTGCGATGGCTCCGGACAGGTGCGCATCTCACAGGGCTTCTTCCAGCTACAGCAGACGTGCCCGCGCTGCCGCGGCGTCGGGACGATCGTGCGTAACCCCTGTGACACGTGCCTCGGGCAAGGACGCGTGCGCAAGACGAAGACGCTGCAGGTCAAAGTGCCGGCGGGCGTCGACAACGGCGATCGCATCCGCCTCGGCGGCGAGGGCGAGGCCGGTCGCAACGGCGGACCGCCGGGTGATCTCTACGTCGAGATCGCCGTGCGCGAGCACGCGATCTTCGAGCGCGACGGCGCGCACTTGAGCTGCGAAGTGCCGATCAGCTTCGCGACGGCCGCGCTCGGCGGCTCGGTGGAAGTGCCGACGCTCGACGGCGAAGTCACGATCAAGATTCCTTCGGAGACGCAATCGGGCCGCGTATTCAGACTGCGTGACAAAGGCGTGAAGCCCGTGCGCGGCGGCGGTCGTGGCGATCTCTTCTGCCGCGTCGTCGTCGAAACGCCGGTGTCGCTCACGGCGGAGCAGAAGGAGCTGGTCCGCAAGCTCGAGGAATCGCTGAAGGGCGACTCGAGCCAACATGCGCCGCGTGAGAAGGGCTTCTTCGAAGGCGTGAAGCGCTTCTTCTCGAGCGATCAGTCGCGATGAGGCGCGTCGCGGTCATCGGCGTGACGGGACGCATGGGTCGCGCCATCGTCCGTGCCGCGAAAGAAACCGCAGATCTGCACGTCGTTGCCGGCGTCGCGTCCGCGAAGAGCGCGGAGCTCGGCAAGGACATCGGTACGCTTGCAGGCATCGAGCCCACGGGTGTGACGGTTACGAGCGATCTGCGCGCAGCGCTCGCGCAGTGCGACGTCGCGATCGATTTCTCGAACGCCGCCGCCACGTCGGCAACGCTGGCAGCATGCAAAGCTGCGCGTAAGCCCGTCCTCGTGGGCACCACCGGATTTTCTTCCGACGTCGAGCTTGAAGTCGCCGACGCCGCGCGCCATGTCGCCGTGCTGGTTGCGGCGAACACGAGTCTTGGCGTGACCTTGTTGATCGAATTGGTACGAGCCGCGGCGAAAGCGTTACCTGCGGACTTTGATATCGAGATCAGCGAAGCGCATCACCGCGCGAAGCGCGACGCGCCATCCGGCACAGCGCTAGCGCTAGGCAAAGCAGCGGCGGAAGGCCGCGCGCTGGACCTCGCGAAAGCGGCGGCAGTCTCGCGAAATGGCGAGAGCCCGCGCCGCCCCGGGGAAATCGGCTTCGCAGTGACCCGCGGCGGTGACATCGTGGGCGACCACACGGTGCTGTTCGCCGGCTCAGGGGAGCAATTGGTGCTCGGTCACCGGACGACGGACCGGGCGATCTTCGCCCGCGGGGCGCTCAAAGCGGCAGCCTGGCTTACAGCTCGGCCGCCAGGCCGATACTGGATGCGCGACGTAGTCGGTTATAAAACAGAGGCTTAGGCGCGAACGTGAGGAATACCTCGAAGCTTCTGTGGACAAGTTTTTTGTGTGGACGGCGTGGACACTCGGGGCGGGCAGCCCGTAGAATTTCGCCGTAATCCGTAAGGGTTAGTCCATGCAAGGCGGGAGGATGTTCGCGAGAACTCCTCCCGCTTTGTATATGCGCGAGAGCCTGATCGGGGAGCACACATCAATTGAAGCCCTAGCCCGGGGCGAAGAGTTCTGAAGGGGAACCGGTAAGTGAGCACAGCAGCGGTGCTGGCGCTGGCGGATGGCACCATCTTCCGCGGCCAGTCGATCGGAGCACGAGGCAACACCACCGGCGAAGTCGTTTTCAATACTGCGTTGACGGGCTATCAGGAAATTCTCACTGATCCGTCGTACGCCCGTCAGATCGTCACCCTGACGTATCCCCACATCGGCAACACGGGCGTCACGCCCGAAGATCTCGAAGCCGCCCAGATCTATCCCGCCGGTCTCGTCATTCGCGACCTGCCGCTGCTCGCGAGCAATTGGCGCTCGAACGGCACGCTCAGCGATTTCCTCGAGCGCGGCAAGATCGTCGCGATCGCGGGCATCGACACGCGCAAGCTCACGCGCATCCTGCGCGAGAAGGGCGCGCAAGCCGGTTGCATCATGACAGGCGACCAGCTCGACGCGAACGCCGCGGTGAAGGCCGCGCGCAAGTTCCCCGGCCTGAAGGGCATGGACCTCGCGAAGGTGGTCTCGACGAAGCGCGTCTATCAATGGAACGAAGGCAGCGTGTGGCAGGACAAGGGCCGGCAGCCGATTCGTTCGCAACAGCGCTTGCACGTCGTCGCGTACGACTTCGGCATCAAGCGCAACATCCTGCGCCTGCTCTCGGATCACGGCTGCCGGATGACCGTCGTGCCCGCGCAGACCACTGCCGCGGAAGTCATGGCGCTCGGCCCGGACGGCGTGTTTCTCTCGAACGGCCCCGGCGATCCGGAGCCGTGCGATTACGCCATCAAGGCAACACGCGAGCTGATCGAGCAGAACATCCCGGTGTTCGGCATCTGCCTCGGCCACCAGATCCTCGGTCTCGCGAGCGGCGCCAACACCCTGAAGATGAAATTCGGCCATCACGGCGCGAATCATCCGGTGCAGGATCTCGACAGCGGCCGCGTGTTCATCACGAGCCAGAATCACGGCTTCGCGGTGGACGAGAGCACGCTGCCGGCGAACGTGCGTCCGACGCATCGCTCGCTGTTCGACAACTCGCTGCAAGGTCTCGCGTACAAGGACAAGCCGGCGTTCAGCTTCCAGGGTCATCCCGAGGCGAGCCCGGGGCCGCACGATTTGAAGCCGCTGTTCGAGCGCTTCAATCACTTGATGCTGAGACGCTTGCAGAGCCAGCTGCGCGCGGCCGAAGAGGCCATGCGCCGCCAGGGGAATTCGAAGGAAACCGTGGCGCTCCCGCCGACCGGCACCGATTCCGGCGACCGTCCGGCGCGCGACGCGTGATGCGCGCCGCCGAGCGCCGCAGCGTCGCACGCAACACCGCTTCCGAATCCGTAGTCACTTTCAACCTGCTGCTGCAGAAGAATGCCTAGACGCACCGACATCGAGAGCATCTTGATCATTGGCGCCGGTCCGATCGTCATCGGCCAGGCGTGCGAGTTCGACTATTCCGGCGCCCAAGCCTGCAAGGCGCTGCGCGAGGAGGGCTACCGCGTCATCCTCGTGAACTCGAATCCCGCGACCATCATGACGGATCCCGAGATGGCGGATGCCATCTACATCGAGCCCGTCAATTGGCGCACGGTCGCGCGGATCATCGAGAAGGAGCGGCCCGATGCGCTCTTGCCGACGATGGGTGGGCAAACCGCGCTCAACACCGCGCTCGATCTCGTGCGCGAAGGCGTGCTGGAGAAATACGAAGTCGAGATGATCGCGGCGTCGCGCGCGGCCATCGACATGGCCGAGGACCGCGAGCTGTTCCGCAACGCCATGCGCGAGATCGGCCTCGAGACGCCGAAGTCGCGCATCGCGCGCAGCCTCGACGAAGCGCTCGCGCAAGTCGGCGACATCGGGTATCCGGCGATCATTCGGCCGTCGTTCACGCTGGGCGGCACCGGCGGCGGCATCGCGTACAACCGCGAAGAGTTCGAGGCCATCGTGGCGCGCGGCCTCGACGCCTCGCCGACCAGCGAAGTGCTGCTCGAAGAGTCCGTCATCGGCTGGAAAGAGTTCGAGATGGAGGTGGTCCGCGATCGCAAGGACAACTGCATCATCGTGTGCTCGATCGAGAACTTCGATCCGATGGGCGTGCACACCGGCGATTCGATCACGGTCGCGCCGGCGCAGACGCTGACGGACAAGGAATATCAGCGCATGCGCGACGCCTCGATCGCGGTCCTGCGCAAGATCGGCGTCGACACCGGCGGCTCGAACGTGCAGTTCGCCGTGAGCCCGTTCGACGGGCGGCTGCTCGTGATCGAAATGAATCCGCGCGTCTCGCGCTCGTCCGCGCTCGCGTCGAAGGCGACCGGCTTTCCGATCGCGAAGATCGCCGCGAAGCTCGCCGTCGGCTACACCCTCGATGAGCTGAAGAACGACATCACGGGCGGTGCCACACCGGCCTCGTTCGAGCCGTCGATCGACTACGTTGTCACGAAGATCCCGCGCTTCACCTTCGAGAAATTCCCCGCCGCGAACGACCGGCTGACCACGCAGATGAAGTCGGTCGGCGAAGTGATGGCCATCGGCCGCACGTTCCAGGAATCCATGCACAAGGCGCTGCGCGGACTGGAGACGGGCCTCGACGGCTTCGGCGAAGTCCTGCCGCTGCCGTTGGCGGACGAGACGACCAACAAGCTCACCTACGAGCTGCAGTCGCCCGGCGCCAACCGGCTGCTCTACGTGGGCGATGCGTTCCGTGCCGGCTGGTCGCTGGAGAAGATCCACGCGCTCACGAACATCGATCTGTGGTTCCTCGTGCAGATCGAGGACCTCATCAAGGAAGAAACGCTGGTGCGAGAGCAGAGCCTCGGTGCGCTGAATGCAGAACGCCTGCGCGCGCTGAAGCGCAAGGGCTTCTCGGACAGCCGGCTCGGCAAGCTGACAGGCGTCGCGGAGAAAGTCATTCGCGCGAAGCGGCGCGAGCTCGGCATCGCGCCCGTGTACAAGCGCGTCGACACCTGCGCTGCGGAGTTCTCGACGTCGACGGCATATATGTACTCGACGTACGAAGAGGAGTGCGAGGCCGCGCCCACCGACAAGCGCAAGATCATGATTCTCGGCGGTGGCCCGAACCGCATCGGCCAGGGCATCGAATTCGACTACTGCTGCGTGCACGCCGCGCTGGCGCTGCGCGAAGACGGATTCGAGACCATCATGGTCAACTGCAATCCGGAGACCGTCTCGACGGACTACGACACGTCCGACCGCCTGTACTTCGAGCCGCTGACGCTCGAAGACGTGCTCGAAGTGCTCGCGAAGGAGAAGCCCGAGGGCGTGATCGTGCAGTTCGGCGGCCAAACGCCGCTGAAGCTCAGCCGGGCGCTGGAAGATGCGGGCGCGCCGATCATCGGCACGACGCCCGAGTCCATCGACGTCGCCGAAGATCGCGAGCGCTTCCAGATGCTCGTGAAGCACCTCGGCCTGAAACAGCCGGCGAATGCGACGGCGCGCACGGAAGAGCAAGCCGTGCGCCTTGCGCGCGAGGTCGGGTTTCCGCTCGTCGTACGTCCGTCGTATGTTCTCGGCGGGCGTGCCATGGAAGTGGTGTTCACCGAAGACGATCTGCGCGGCTACATGACACACGCCGTACAGGTCTCGAACGACAGCCCGGTGCTGCTCGACCGCTTCCTCGACGTGGCGATCGAAGTGGACGTCGACGCGGTGTGCGACGGCGATACCGTGCTCATCGGCGGCATCATGGAGCACGTCGAGCAGGCGGGCGTGCATTCGGGCGACAGCGGCTGCTCGCTCCCGCCCAATAGCTTGAGCCGCGAAGTGCAGGACGAGCTGCGCGAGCAGACGCGCAAGCTCGCCAAGGGTCTGAACGTCATCGGGCTGATGAACATTCAGTTCGCGATTCAGAACGGCATCGTCTACGTGCTCGAAGTGAATCCGCGCGCCTCGCGTACCGTGCCCTTCGTTTCGAAGGCCACCGGCATTCCCCTCGCGAAAGTGGCCGCGCGGGTGATGACCGGTCGCAAGCTCAGCGATCTCGGCTTCACGAAAGAGCGTGTGCCGCCGTTCTATTCGGTCAAAGAAGCCGTCTTTCCCTTCACCAAGTTCCCCGAGGCCGATCCCATTCTCGGACCCGAAATGAAGTCGACGGGCGAAGTGATGGGCACGGGCCGCACGTTCGGCGAGGCATACGCCAAGGCGCAGACCGCTTCCGGCGTGACCCTGCCGCGCAAAGGCGTGGCGCTCCTCAGCGTCCGCGACCGGGACAAAGCGGGCGCTGTGACGCTCGGCAAACGCCTGATCGCGCACGGCTTCGAGCTCGTCGCGACCGACGGCACCGCCCGCGTGCTCCAAGAAGCGGGTGTCTCGTGCCGGCGCGCCAATAAGGTGCGCGAGGGCCGCCCGCACATCGTCGACATGATCAAGAACGACGAGATCGATCTCATCGTGAACACGACCGAAGGCAAACAAGCCATTCGCGAGTCGAACTCGATCCGCCGCGAAGCGGTCCACAAGCGCGTGACTTATTACACGACCCTGGCCGCCGCGCTGGCGACGTGCGAGGCTCTGGATCACCTCGACGAGGTCGAGGTCAACCGTCTGCAGGACCTGCACAGGGAGGCCATCAGCGCATGAAACGCACGCCCATGACCATGCGTGGCGCCGAGGCGTTGCGCGCCGAGCTGAAGCGGCTCAAGTCCGAGGCACGCCCGAACGTGATCCGGGCGATCGCCGAGGCGCGCGGGCTCGGCGATCTCTCCGAGAACGCCGAGTATCATGCGGCCCGCGAGCAGCAGGGCTTCATCGAGGGGCGCATCAGCGAGATCGAAACGAAGCTCAGCAATGCCGAGATCATCGACACGAGCCGCATGGCGAACGGCGGCAAGATCGTGTTCGGCGCTTCGATCGAGCTGGAAGACCAGAACGAGAGCAAGCGCGTGAAGTACCAGATCGTGGGTGAGGACGAGGCGGACATCCGCGTCGGCCGCATTTCGATCACTTCGCCGATCGCGCGGGCGTTGGTCGGCAAGACCGAGGGCGACGTGGTCGACGTCGACGCCCCCGGCGGGACGAAGAGCTACGAAGTCGTCTCGGTTCAGTACGAGTAGCGCGCGCGGCTGTCCCCCCAGGGACGGGTGAGACGATGGCCAGGCGATCCAAGAGCTCCGGGCGGTGGCTGCAGGAGCATTTCAACGATCCGTACGTGCAGCGTGCGAAGAGCGAGGGCTGGCGTTCACGGGCGGTCTACAAGCTCGAGGAGATCGACAAGAAGGAGCGCCTCCTGAAGCCGGGCGCCTTCTGCCTCGATCTGGGTGCCGCTCCGGGCGCCTGGTCGCAGTACGCGGCTCGCAAAGTGGGCGAAAAAGGGCGCGTGATTGCGACGGACATCCTGCCCATGGACGGCTTGAATGGCGTTGAATTCGTCCAGGGCGATTTCCGCGAGGAACCCGTCATAGCCCAGATCGTTGCCCTGGTGGCCGGCGGGCAGGTCGACGTGGTGCTCTCGGATATGGCGCCGAACATGAGCGGAGTGGACGCGATCGACCAGCCACGCTCGATGTATCTCGCCGAATTGGCGCTCGACATGGCGGAACGCGTCTTGAAGCGTGACGGCAGTGCCCTGATCAAGGTTTTCCAAGGGGCCGGCTTCCAGGAGCTCGTCGCCGCGAGCCGACGCAAATTCGCGCGGGTCAAGGTGATGAAACCCGAAGCCTCCCGGTCCCGGAGCCCCGAGTTGTATTTGCTGGCTAAGGGGTTTGGGTTGGTGTAGGGTCGATCGGACCTTCGCTGACCGTAAGCGCAAGAGGGTTTTAGGCCTTGAACGATTTGACGAAAAACATCCTGCTCTGGGTCGTGATCGTGCTGGTGTTGCTCGCGGTGTTCAGCCGCTACATGCCCACGGTCGGCCAGCCGGACGACATCACCTATTCCCGCTTCCTCGACGATCTGAAGTCGAGCCGTATCGAGTCGGTCGTCCTCCAGGGCGACATGATCTACGGCAAGCGCAAGGACTCCACGCAGTTCAAGACGTACAACCCGGAGACGGACTACACCGCGCTCATCGGGTCGCTGTCGAAGGCCGACGTGTCCATCGAGGGCCGGCCGCCGAAGCAGCCGAATTTCCTCGCGCAGCTCCTCCTGCAGCTCGCTCCGGCGCTGCTGCTCATCCTCGTGTTCGTCTACATGCTGAGGCAGATGCAAGGAGCCTCCGGAGGACGCGGGGCCATGAGCTTCGGCAAGAGCCGAGCGCGGCTCCTCGGCGAAGACCAAGTCAACGTGACGTTCGCGGACGTGGCGGGCGTGGACGAAGCGAAGCAGGAAGTGGGCGAGATCGTCGACTTCCTGAAGGACCCGGGCAAGTTCCAGAAGCTCGGCGGCAAGATTCCGAAGGGCGTGCTGATGGTCGGCTCGCCGGGTACCGGTAAGACGCTGCTGGCGCGCGCCATCGCGGGCGAAGCCAAGGTGCCGTTCTTCACCATTTCGGGTTCCGACTTCGTCGAAATGTTCGTCGGCGTCGGCGCCTCACGCGTGCGCGACATGTTCGAGCAGGCGAAGAAGCACGC